>Ga0209021_1000259_pt1 | contig 70575 bp, 59 predicted proteins | sample PinacodermFT_FD_187299 | JGI IMG/M metagenome (GOLD analysis project Ga0209021, IMG submission 187299) | Host-associated microbial community of the marine sponge Aplysina aerophoba from Gulf of Piran - sponge pinacoderm, lysed by freeze-thaw... | ecosystem: Host-associated > Porifera > Sponge >... | reverse complement strand
AACGACCGCGATCACCGCCGTCACGGTGATCGCCAACTCCGAGGGCACGGCCACCATCACGGTGACGGCGAAAGACTCGGACGGCAACACGGTGCAGGACGCCTTCGACGTAACGGTGAACGCCCCTGCCACTGAGCAGCAGCAGAAGGCGGTGGAGCTGCCCGGCCCGGTGGTCAATCTCCAACTGGAGGCCACGGAGGGCGGCGTCATCGTGAGCTGGAGCGCCCCGGAGAGCGGGGGTGTGCCGCACGGCTACATCGTGCACCTGCGCCCGGAGGGCGGCGGTGAGGGCAGCGGCAGGACGAAGACGCCCAGGGCCGACAAGACGACGGTGACCTTCAACAATCTGGAATCCGGCCAGACCTATCAGGTGTGGGTACGGGCGGAGAACGAGGCGGGCAAGGGCGAGCGGGTTCGCGCCACCATCGCCCTGCCGGCGGTGTTGCCCGGCCCGGTGGTCAATCTCCAACTGGAGGCCACGGAGGGCGGCGTCATCGTGAGCTGGAGCGCCCCGGAGACGGGCGGCGCGCCGGACGGCTACATCGTCCACCTCAGGCCCGAAGACGGCGGTGAGGGCAGCGGCAGGACCAAGACGCCCAAGGCGAAGAGGACCTCCGTGACCTTCGAGAACCTGGAGGCGGGCCGGACCTATCGGGTGTGGGTGCGGGCGCAGAACGATGCGGGCAAGGGCGAGCGTACCCACGTCACCATCACCCTGCCGGAGGCGGAACCTGCGCCGGACCAGGGTGAGCAGGGGGGCGGGCAGCAGCAGGACGGCCAGTCGGGGCAGTAGCCCCGGCGTGGCGCGCGCCCTGCGTGGGGAACGCCACCAAACCGGAGGTATCGAACGGGCAGGCTCCAGAACTCCCGGGAGCCTGCCCGTACTGGTTTCACGGGACTATCGCCGATGCCGCGACAGCGCATACACCACAGAAGAGATGTTCACCAACTTCCCGAGGACTTCCCGGAGAGGCTGAAGCGGTTCCGGGAGGAGTCGGGCCTGCCGTGGGCCGAGATACACCGGCGTCTCGACGTCGATCCCGAGACCGAGAGGCGTTGGAGGGAAAAGGGCGTGCTGCCCAACACGCGGCACTATGCGGCGCTGCTGCAAATGGCGGACGACCTGGGTCTCGGCCACCTGTTCAGAGGCTGACTGGACAGCGCGCCGGAGGAACGTCCGAGCCATGGCAAGGCGCACCCCACCGTAGACAGGAGGACGACGCATGCAGGCTTGGCCAGTTTAGACCGCAAGCGTCCCCCGACGGGCACCTCCTGTATGCGGGTGCGCGCTTGAACCAATCGCCCCCGCTGGCCTGGGGCGTCTCGGCAGTACGGTATGATGGACTGGGCTCAACCCGCACCGCCTTCAGTCGAACTCAGAGGGACGTCCAGTGGCAGCACGGTCGCATCGGCATCACGAGATTCCTAAATGGCAGTCGAGGCACTTCTGCCCAGAAGACAGCGAGAATCTCTGGGTGGGATTCAAGGACACCCGCGACGTCAAACTGGTCAGCATAAACCGCGCGTTCTTTCGAAACGATGCGAACACGAGAATCGACTATCAGGGCCAGGAGCGGGTGAAGTCTGACCGAGACGAGAGGATCCTCGCGGACTTCGATGATAGGGCGTCCAGAGCCGCGCGTGACCTGATCGACCTCGCAAGACGGTGGAGAGGTGGACGTGTGGACGACTTTCTACTGGCGCCGGAGACGGCGGAGACCTGTAAGCAGATCATCGTGGCGCAAGCTCGTAGAACACGGGAATCGCAAGACAGAGTCGGCATCGGCGATGATGGACCTGAATTCTACCTGGAGCTCTACCGCAAGCGCGCTGCAGAGTTCGGGCAACAACTGCCTGCCGACCAAGGTTTCCTCGAAGATTCTCGCGTAGCCACGTTGTTTGATGACCTCTCGCAGAACCAGCGGGCAACATTTGCGTCCGGCCATCACTCGATCCTGACGGATAAGGAGAAGAGCTTGTTAGCTCCGTTGGGATTGCATGTGGCGACGATCGACCCGGCCAACGGAGAGTTCGTCATCGGGAGCCATGGCATCACCATCGTCCAGACAGCAGGAGGGCAGAACACCTGGCTGCCGCTCGCTCCCGATGTCGCAATCTCCTTCTCAGGCAGACCCGGAGAGATAGGCATAGGCATCTGCAAGGACGATTTCGTCGAGTCGCACAATCGCGCAGCACTCTCCATCAGCGCACGAGTCGCGGGTCGGTCCGAAAAGACGATCCGCGACTTGCTCGCGACGCTGGGTCGACCCGTCATTTCGCTCGCAACTCAGGCGTAAGTGTGCTCTGGCAGGGATGTCTGACACGAGCCCGTTGACTTCCGCAGGAGTAGGTCAGACCATCGGTTCATGCTACAGGCGCCTTCTCTTCGTGGCGCACCGGCAAGAGCACCTAAGGAGCACCCTATGACCGAACGACAGAGCCCCACCACCGCAGCCGTCTACGCGCGCGTCTCCAGCGACCGCCAGGACGTCGACCTATCCGTCGCGGCCCAACTCCGCGCCCTCCGCGACTACGCGCAGAAGAACAACTACGCCATCGTCCGCCAGTACGTCGACGAGGCCGAGAGCGGGCGTGTCGCAGACAGGCCGCAGTTCCGCCGCATGATCGACGAGGGGAGCAGCACCCAGGCGCCGTTCAACGTCATCCTCGTCTGGAAGTTCTCTCGCTTCACGCGCAAGCGCGAGCACGCGGTGGCCTTCAAGTCCATGCTGCGGAAGAAGGGCATCCGCGTCGTCTCCATCACCGAGCACGCCGATGACACCCCCACCGGCAAGCTGATGGAGGCCATCATCGAGTCCGTGGACGAGTTCTACTCGGAGAACCTAGCGCAGGAGGTTGTCCGGGGGATGCGGGAGTCCGCCTCGCGCGGCTTCTGGGTCGCCCCGCAAGCCCCCTACGGCTACCGGAAGGTGCACGTGCAGGACGGGGCCAAGAAGCGGCCCGTCCTCGAGCTCGACCCGCCCACCGATGCCGTCGTCAGGCGCATATTCAGCTTGGCGCTCAGCGGCACGAGCATCCTCGACATCACCAAGACACTCAACGGCGAGGGCATCCGCAGCCCCGACGGCAAACGCTGGATGAAGACCTCCGTCCACCGCTTGCTCGGCAACGAGGCCTACTCGGGAACCCTCGTCTGGGGGACCACTGCCAAGGACAACACGCCTCCGGTCCGCGTCGACAACGCCTTCCCCGCCATCGTCTCCCAGCGGGAGTTCAAGCGGGTGCAGAAGATGCTGCGCTCCAAGGCCCCGAAGGTCACGCATCCACGGCGCACTGCAAGCCCCTACCTCCTCAGCGGGCTCCTCACCTGCCATGTCTGCGGCAAGCTCCTCTCCGCCGCAGAGGCCAAGGGCGGACGTTACACCTACTACGTCTGCCACTCCCTCCTCAAGCGAGGGAGCGGCGACTGCACAACCCCGCGCCTCAACGCCAAGCGTTTCGAGCGCCTCATCATCGACCAGATCAGGGAGCACATCCTCACCGAGTCCAACGTCCGCGACCTCGTGAAGATGGTCAACGAGGAGATGGACTCCGTCATCAGGGAGCAGCAGGAGCGCGTCGAGGCCGCCGATGCCGAGCTCGCCGATATCCGCAGGCGCATGGACCGGCTGTGGGATCTGGTCGAGAAGACGGACCTCACCATGGAGGAGATTCTCCCGCGCATCCGGCATCACTTGGAGAACCAGGAGCGGCTGGAGCAGGCGGCCGATGAGGCCCGCTCCATCCTAGCCCTGCGCAGGGCCAGCGTGCAGGACGTGGAGCGGATCGCGGCCTACGCGAGGGAGATGAGCGATTTCCTGATGGAAAGCGAGGTCACCGAGACGAAGGCATTCATCAGGTCGTTCGTGAAGGAGATTGCGGTCCGGCCCGGGAAGGCGGTGATTCACTACACCATCCCCACGCCGCTGGACAACGACATCGACGGCGCGGACGTCGCCGAGGTCGCCCTCAGCCGCCGAGTTATGAAATCAGTAACGCGTGGTGGGCCGGGCAGGACTTGAACCCGCGACCAGACGATTATGAGTCGTCCGCTCTGACCAACTGAGCTACCGGCCCCCGAGCACTAAGTATATGCGCCTGCGGAATGGGGAGCGAGGTTGCGCACTAAAGCCAACCGAATAACGCAGCAGACGGCAGATGCGCCCCACCCTTCCACCTCCGCCCCGTGTGCGGTGCTGCGCACGTGTGACCTACCGGTCACTTGGATTCCCGCCGGTGCGGGAATGACGGGATAGGGCTGCGAGATTCCCGTTTTCGCGGGAATGACGGAGGCTATTCTCACAAGAACGACGGACCGGCGTACTCTTGCCAGCGTCCAAGAGGATTCCGCGCGCTAACGCGGGGACTGCGCCCCACCCGGAATGACAGGCCAGGAGGTTGGCTAGTCGGCTTCGGGAGGCATCCCGCGAATGACGGAGGCTACGCGGTCGGAGGTGACGCCGGAGCTGTCCAGCAGCTGTCCGGCCACGTCCTCGGGGTTCTCCACGAGGGCGAGCAGCAGGTGCCCGGTGCCAACGGTGCGAAGGCCGCCGTTGCGGGATATGCGCACCGCCCGCTCGATGACGCGCTGGCAGCGCTGGGTCATGCTCGCGGTCCCGCCGAAGAGCGGGCCGCGCCTGCTGATGATGCTCTCGATCTCACGCCTGATGGACGCGGGGTCGGCGCCGAGTTCCGCAACTATGCGGGCCGCCTGCGAGCGGGAATCGCTCAGCACGCCGAGGAGCAGGTGCTCCGTGCCCATGTTCGACTGCTCGAATCGCTTCGCTTCCTCCTGCATGAAGGAGAGCGCGCGCCACGCGAGGCCCGTGAACCGCCCGGGAGCAGCGTCCCGTGCCGCGCCGCCGCCGGTCGAGCGTTGCGTCAATGCCGCGGCAGCGCCCTCGTCAGGCGGAGCCTTCAGCAGGACCCGCAGGCCCAGCGTCCCGAACAGTAGAGCGCCCAGGGAGGTCGCGATGACCATCCGTCCGGGGATGCCGACCAGGAACGCCGGCAGGCCGAGGAAGGTGCCGGAGTTGAAGCGCTCCAGCGGGATGAAGAGCATGAGCACCAGCGGCGCCACGACGAATACGTAGATGAGCCACGAGTACCGCGCACCGAACTGCGCGCTGCCTCGAACACCCACGATCATCGCGCCGCCTACAACGACCCCTATGACCCCGACAAGCAATGTCCGCAGATACGCGGCCAGATTGCTGAGCGCGCTTGGGAGCGGCCCGTGCCCCAGGGTACGGTCCGTGCCTTCCGCGAACCACATCGCCAGGAGCAGCAATGCCCAAAGAACTATCGAGGCCAGGATTACGGAGGTTGCCTGTCGAGCAGGAGACTTCTCGGTCATGTTCACACTGAAGCGGTCTATGCCGCGAGGTTTTCTCAGATGCCCTACTTTACGCGCCTGAGCGAGCCGCGAGAAGGATTCAGCCTTCCCTGTTTGGGGCTATTGGGAGCCCGCTTCCTCCGACCCAGCGCACTTCTTCCCACCCACCCGCCCGGTACGTTGTGGGGGACACCCCCAAACCCCGAGGGCCCTCACCCCAGCCCTCTCCCTCAGGAGAGAGGGCCGGACACCCCCGCCCCTGCCCCACCGCGAGCGGCTCTCTGCGCCTCACCCGTCATTCCCGCGAAGGCGGGAATGACGGGTGAGGAGGTGACGGTACATCCATCTGGCAGAGGGACGGCGGCGGCGATAAGATGGGGCATCGTGAGAAACCGGCGGCGACGCCCGCCAGATCCAAGGAGCCGAACGTCGAGATGACCGAAACGAAAGCGTCCCGGATCGAGAAAGACACCATGGGGGAGATGGAGGTGCCGGCGGACGCTTACTGGGGCGCGTCCACGCAGCGCGCCGTTCTCAACTTCCCCATCAGCAACCTGCGCTACCCGCCCGCCTTCGTCCACATGCTTGGCCGTATCAAGCGCGCCGCGGCGCGGACCAACACCGGGCTGGGGCTGCTCGACCAGGCTGTCGCCGACAGCATCGAGGCGGCTGCGAACGAGGTGGTCGACGGCCAGTGGGACGAGCATTTCGTCGTGGACCTCTTCCAGACGGGCTCCGGCACGTCGACCAACACGAACGCGAATGAGGTCATCGCGCGCCGCGCCCGCGAGTTGACTCCCGGCGTGAACGTCCATCCCAACGACCACGTCAACATGGCGCAGTCGTCCAACGATGTCATCCCCACGGCGAGCCATCTCACCGCCGCCGAGGCGCTCAACGGCGAGCTGGTCCCCGCGCTCGAACAGGCACGGGCGGCGCTCGCGGCGAAGTCAGAGGAGTTCTGGGGCATCATCAAGACCGGCAGGACGCATCTGCAGGACGCCACGCCCATCCGGCTCGGGCAGGAGTTCGCCGGATACGCCAGCCAGTTGGAGTTGAGCATCGCGCGCCTGCGCCCGCACGTCGACGCGCTGTGCGAGGTTGCGCTGGGCGGCACCGCCGTCGGCACCGGCATCAACGCGCACGAGGAGTTCGCCGCTCGCACGTGCGTGTCGCTCGGCGAGGAGTTGGGGTTGCCGGTCCGCGAGACCGCGCACCACTTCCAGGCGCAGGGAACGCAGGACACGATGCTCGCGGCCAGCGGCGCGGTGCGGAGCGCCGCGGTATCGCTGCAGAAGATAGCCAACGACCTCCGCTGGCTGTCGTCGGGGCCTCGCGCGGGGCTGGCCGAGCTGGAGTTGCCCACGGTGCAGCCCGGCTCGTCGATCATGCCGGGCAAGGTGAACCCGGTCATACCGGAGTCCGTCGTGCAGGTGGTCTGCCAGGTCATCGGCAACGACGCTGCGGTCGCGGCTGCGGCGCAGGGCGGCTACCTCGAACTGAACACGTACTGGCCGGTGGCGGCGTACAACCTGCACCAGTCCATCACGCTCCTCGCCTCCGCGACGGCGAACTTCGAGGAGCAGTGCCTGCGCGGCATCAAGGCCACGAGCAAGGGGCCGGACATGGTGGAACAGGGGCTGATGATGGCCACCGGCCTGACGCCGGCCATCGGCTACGATAAGGCGACCGCCATCGCCAAGACCGCCGCAGCGCAGGGAGTCACGATCCGCGAGCTGGCGAAGACGGAGGCCGGTCTCACCGACGAGCAACTCGAAGAGCTGCTGGACCCCGCGCGCATGACGGCCCCCGGCATCGTGGAGGGGGCGTCGGGCGGAGGCGGGTAGCCGGGAGAATCAACATCGATGCACAGGATGGACAGGATGGGGGGCGAGGTCGCGGAGCGCCGTGCGGTGACACTCCTCACGGTGTGGCTTGCCTTACACGCGCTACTAGTGCGCATACGCCCGCAGTACCCTCACCCCAGCCCTCTCCCCTTGTAGGGAGAGGGGGCCAAGCAGGGGATACGAGGTTCCTGCCTGCGCAGGAACGACTTAGAGAGGCAGAAACGACGGGGATGAACAGGAGGTCGACGTGGACTTCGGCATCCAGATAAGAGAGATGAAGCCGCAGAAGATAGCGGCGGTACGGGCGAAGACGACCATCAACAAGGTGACGCCCAAGGTCGTACAGCTGCTCCAGGAGACGGCGGACTACCTGGAGTCGGTCGGCGTGCAGCCCACCGGCCCCGGTTTTGGCGTCTACTACGAAGTCGGCGCGTTCCTCGTGGACGTCGAGGTGGGCTACCCGGTGGACGTGGAGGTGGAAGGCAACGGCCGCGTGCAGCCAAACTCGCTTCCGGGCGGGAAGTGCGCCGTCGCCTTCTACAAAGGCCCGCACGAGCAGATCGCTGATGCGCACCGCGCCGTCCACACGTGGATGCACACGAACGACGTGCAAGCCTCCGGAGAGCCTGCCCGCGAGGTCTACCTGACCGACCTTCGGGGCATCGAAGAGGGCGAGGAGTGCGAGGCGGAGTCCATCTGGCCCATCATCCACGAGACGCGCGCCGAGCGGCGGCGCCAGCAACGGGCGAAAGCGTAGCGAGGGAGACTTTGGATAACCCATCCGCCCTGCCCCACCGGTTCACCCCCATCCTAACCTTCCCCCATCGAGGGGGAAGGGACCAATCACCCTCACCCTAACCCTCTCCCCGTGAGGGAGAGGGGACCAAACCAAGAAGGAACCTCGATGCAGCAACCCATCACCGACCACGTAGACAGCCACCTGGAAGAGACCATCGAGGGGTTGAAGCGGCTCACGCGGCAGCCGAGTATCAGCGCGCAGCGGCTCGGCGTCCTGGAGTGCGGCGAGATGGTGGTGGGGATGCTGCGCGACGCCGGTTTCGACGCAGACCTCGTTCCCACCGCCGACCCCGGCTATCCGGGCATCATCGCTGAACTCAAGGGCGCTTCCGACAGGTCGCTGCTCTTCTACAATCACTACGACGTGCAGCCTCCCGACCCGCTCGACGAGTGGGAGACGCCCCCGTTCGAGCCGACCGAGCGGGACGGCTACCTGTACGGACGCGGCATCTCCGACGACAAGGGGCCCATCGCGGCACGGCTGGCGGCCATCAAGGCGGTGCGCGACACGATGGGCGAGCTGCCCATCACGATCCGCTGGTGCCTCGAAGGCGCGGAAGAGATCGGCAGCCCCGGCTTCCACGAGTTCGTGGAGCAGAACGCGGAGCGCATCAAGTCGGACGTCTGCATCTGGGAAGGCGGCGGCGTGAACTGGGACGGGCGTCCCATGGTCATGCTGGGCGTCAAGGGCCTGCTCTACGTGGAGCTGGAGTGCCGCTCGGCCAAGACGGACTCCCACTCCTCCTACGCGCCCGTGGTGCCGAACCCCGCCTGGCGGCTCATCTGGGCGCTGAACACGCTGAAGGACGAGAGCGAGCGCATCGCCATCCCCGGCTTCTACGACCGCATACGACCGGCGCTCGAGAACGAGACGAAGGCCATCGCCGCCCTGCCCGACACGTCCCGCGAGTTCCTGCACGACCTCGGCGTCGAGATGGCGGTCGGCGAAGCGTCCGGCTACGAGTTCCGCCGCCGTCTCATCATGGAGCCGACGGCCAACATCGCAGGGTTCGGCGCGGGCTACACCGGCCAGGGCGCCAAGACCATCCTGCCAGCCGTCGCGCGGGCGAAGCTTGACTTCCGCCTCGTCCCGAACCAGGACCCGCAGGAGATACTGCAGAACCTCCGCGAGCACCTGGACCGGAACGGGTTCAGCGACGTCACGATATCGAGCCTCACGTCGGAGCACCCGGCGCGCACGTCGATAGAGGACCCGTTCGTGCGGCAGGTTGCGGACTCGGCGCGGCGCGTCTACGAGAGCGAGCCGTACATCGTGCCCAGCATGACCGGCACGGGGCCGCAGCATCCCGTGCAGCACATCCTCGGCGTTCCCGTGGCCTCATGCGGCATCGACTACCCCGGCAACCGCATCCACGCGCCGAACGAGAACATCCGGCTGGACTACTTCCGCCTGGGCGTGCTCCACACCGCGGAGCTCATCACGGAACTCGGCGCGTAGCGCACAGGCTCATGGAGGCGAACGCAGAGCAGCAGATAGCCGAGCTGGCCAGACGCTTCCTGCCGGACGTGGAGCGCAGCCTCCGTGAGGCGGTGGAGGCAGGCGGCGAGCTCGCCCCGATGCTGCGCTACCACATGGGCTGGGAGAACCTCGAGGGCACGCCCACGCGCGGGGGTGGCAAGGCGCTGCGCCCCATCCTCTGCCTCGCGGCGTGCGAGATGTCGGGAGGCGACTGGCGCGACGCGCTTCCCGCCGCGGCTGCGCTGGAACTCATCCACAATTTCTCGCTCGTCCACGACGACATCCAGGACGGCGACGAGACCCGCCGGGGAACGCCAACCCTGTGGCACCTCTGGGGAGTGCCGACGGCGCTCACCGCCGGCAACGCCATGCGCGTCATCGCAGACCACACTGCGGGAGCGCTCACCGCGGGGGGCACGACGCCGGATGTCGCACAGGGCACCGTTGCCGAACTTACGCGCAGGTACCTGGAGATGATCGAGGGACAGTACCTCGACCTCTCCTTCGAGGCCGCCGAGCGCGTCTCCGTCGATGACTACCTGGACATGATCGGGCGCAAGACGGGCGCGCTGCTGGAGAGCGCGATGCACATGGGCGCACTCGTCGCAACCGGCGACCATGCCACGGCGCAGGGGTTCGGCGAATGCGGGATGCGGCTCGGCCTCGCCTTCCAGGTGCGTGACGACTGGCTCGGCGTCTGGGGTGACCCGGCGTTCACCGGCAAGGCGGTGGGGGCTGACATCCGCAGGAAGAAGAAATCGCTCCCGGCGGTCTACCTGTTCGACAACGTCTCGGACGAGGAGCGTCCGTGGCTCGAAGAGACGTACCGGGCCGAGGAGATCGAGGGCGAGCGGCTGGACGGCGTGATGGCGATGCTCGAACGCCTGGGCGGCGATGTGTACGTGCAACGCATCGCGGAGGAGCAGGCCCGGCAGGCAGTCGCCGCTGTGGACGCGCTCGCCATCCCGGAGGAGTCGAAGCAGCTGCTCCGTGCGGTTGCGGAGTTCTTCGCCACACGGGATATGTAAAGCGCGCCGGTGGCTGATGTAGGCTGCCGCAACTTCCGCGCGGGCAAAGACACACCAAGGAGAGAGCATGAGCATCGACCTGGTGACCTGCAGCGCCACTCGTACCTCGGTCTCAATATGTTGCAGGGGAGAGTCAAAAGCATTGACTCTCGCGGAGGCACAGTGCTACGTTGCATGACAGCGTGAATGGACCCCCGATCGTCCGGGGGCTGAATCGAAGGACAGAATGACGAGCACAACCGTAACCCGCATACGCATCGAGACCGGCTCCGCCCCCGAGTTCTATGACATCACCGAGAACGTCCGCTGGGCGCTTGCCGACTCCCGCGTGCGCGACGGGTTGCTGTGCGTCTTCTCCGTCCACACCACCGCCGCCGTCATCGTCAACGAACACGAGCCTCTCCTCATCGAGGACATGAAGCGGTTCCTGCGCAACATCGCGCCTGAGGACGCCTACTACGCCCACAACGACTTCGCCATCCGGACGGTCAACATGACGCCGGACGAGACGGCCAACGGCCACTCGCACTGCGCGCACCTGCTCCTGCCGTCCAGCGAGACGATTCCCATCATCGACGGCGAACTCGCGCTTGGCACCTGGCAGAGCGTGTTCATGGTCGAACTCGACCCCCGTCCCCGGACGCGAGAGGTACTCATCAGCGTCTACGGAAGCTGAGAGGCCCCGCATGGCCCTGTCCCATGCCTCAGCCAGGCCCCCTTCCCTCGCCGAGTCCTATGCCTACTGCGCCGACCTCGCGCGCTCGCACTACGAGAACTTCACCGTCATCTCGCGGTTCACCCCACGGCGGCACCGGCCTGCGCTCGAGGCCGTCTATGCCTTCTGCCGCCACACCGACGACCTCGGCGACGAGGCGGAGGGCGACCGGCTCACGCTGCTCGACGAGTGGGAGGCGGAGCTTACGCGAGCCCTCACCCTAACCCTCTCCCAGAGGGAGAGGGGACTGGAAGGGCCAACCCTCATCCAAGGGGAGAGGGCACAGGAAGGGCCGACGCACCCCATCATGGTGGCGCTGCAGGACACCATCCGACGAGCGCAGATACCGGAGGAGCCGTTCCGCAAGCTGATCGAGGCGAACCGGATGGACCAGGGGTCGGGGCGCTTCGAGACATACGCCGATGTCCTCCACTACTGCGACCACTCCGCGAACCCGGTCGGACGCATGGTGCTGCACGTCCTGGGCGAAGCGAGCGAGGAGAACGTGCGGCTCTCCGACGCGACGTGCACCGCGCTCCAACTCGCCAACTTCTGGCAGGACGTGGCGCGCGATTACGCGATGGGCCGCATCTACATCCCGCTGGAGGACGTGCGGGCGTTCGGCTGCACGGAGGAGCAGATCGCGAACGGCGTCGCGGACAAGGCGTTTCGCGACCTGATGCGCTTCGAAGTCGACCGCGCGCAGGCGCTGTTCGACGAAGGGCTGCCGCTGGCGACACGCCTCAGCGGACGAGCCCGGTTGGCTATCGCGCTTTTCAGTAAAGGCGGCATGCGCGTGCTGGACGCCATCCGCAGGCAGGACTACGACGTGCTGAGCGAGCGTCCGGTCGTCACGCGCTCCCGGAAACTGTGGCTCATCGTGTCCACAGCCGCCCGCCTGACCGTGCTGCGCCGGCCATGACGACCTCGACGGACAAGGTTGCGCTCGACGCCGCCTACGAGGAGTGCCAGGCGGTTACGAAACGTGAAGCCCGCAACTTCTACTACGCGTTCCTCACCCTGCCCCACCCGCGCAGGCGCGCAATCTACGCCGCCTACGCCTTCAGCCGCCTCGCCGACGACATCGCCGACGGCGACGGCGCCCCGCAGCAGAAGCGGAGCGAACTCACCGCGCTGCGGGAACGCCTGCGCAACGCCTTCGCCGGGCACCCTGAGGGCGCGATCCTCACCGCGCTGGCTGACGCCGCCGCCACGTACGACATCCCCGAATCACTCTTCCAGGACATCATCACGGGGGTGGAGATGGACCTGGAGCCCCGGCGGTTCGCCGATTTCGGCGAACTACGGCACTACTGCTACCACGTCGCCTCGGTCGTGGGGCTCGTCTCCATCCGTATCTTCGGCTACCGGGACGTGCCGCTCGCGCAGGAGACGGCGGTGGACTTCGGCCTGGCGATGCAACTGACGAACATCCTCCGCGACCTGCGGGAAGACATCGAGCGCGACCGCGTCTACCTGCCGCTCAACGAGATGGCTCGCTTCGGGTACACGGAGGACGACCTGCGCGAGGGGGTCGTCCACGAGCGGTTCCGGGCGATGATGCGCTTCCAGGCCAACCGCGCCCAACGCTACTTCGACTCGGCCTCGCGGCTGATGCCGCTCCTGGAGCCGGAGTCGCGCGGCTGTGCGGAAGGGCTGCACCACCTCTACAATCGCCTCCTGAACAGGATGGGCTCACGCGGCTGGGACGTCTTCTCGAAGCGCGTGAGCCTCTCGTCCTGGGAGAAGCTCAACCTGACATGCAGACTCTGGACAACGGCCCGGCTCCGCAGCGTCCTGAAGCGCTGACCTCCGTCGCGGTGCTCGGGGGCGGGCTGGCGGGCATGGCCGCGGCGTGGCGGCTCGTCGACGCGGGCTACCGTGTGACGCTCGTGGAACGCAGGCCGTACCTCGGCGGCAGGGCGTACTCGTTCGTCGACCGCGAGACCGGGCAGGAGATCGACAACGGCCAGCACGTCTTCCTCGGCTGCTGCGACGCCTACCGGCGCTTCCTCGACGAGATCGGTTCGCTCGAACTGACGAGCCGCCAGAAGCGGCTGCGCGTCGAGGTGCGCGCGCCGAACGGCAGGCGCGGCATCCTCTCCGGCCTCCCCCTGCCCGCGCCGTTCCACCTGCTGCCGTCGCTGCTGCGCTACCCCCACGTCAGCGTCGCCGAGCGGCTCCGCGCGATACCCGCGCTGCTGCTCATATGGCTCGAGCGCAACCGGGAGCGTCCCGCGCTCCGGCGGCAGTCGTTCCACCGCTGGCTGCGGTCGCACTGGCAGTCGGAGCGGGCCATCGACGCGTTCTGGGACCTGCTCATCATCCCCGCGCTGAACGACTCCGCGGAGGACGTCTCGGCGAGCGCCGGGTTCATGCTCTTCCAGGAGGCGCTGCTGCGGGACCGCAACGGCGGCAACATCGGCTTCGCCCGGGCGGGGCTCTCCGCCATCATGGGCGACGCCGTGCGCGAGCGGCTCACGAACGCGGGGGCTGACGTGATGCTCGACAGGACGGCTGACGCGATCGTCGTGGAGGACGGGTGCGTCACCGGCGTCCGGTTCACGGACGGCGAGACGTTGCCCGTGGACGCCTGCGTGAGCGCGCTGACACCGGCCGTCCTGCTCCGCCTGCTGCCTGAGGAGTTGCGCGAACACGCCGCGTTCGCACCCGCCGCGACGCATACGTGGTCGCCCATCGTCAACCTGCACGTCTGGTACGACCGGCAGATCGCCGACTTCGAATTCCTCGCGTTCGTGGACAGCCCTGTCCAGTGGGTGTTCAACCGAACGGAGATAGCAGGGCTGGAGGGCCCGGGGCAGTACATCACCGTCTCGCTGTCAGGAGCGTGGGAGTTCTGGCCGATGACCAAGGAGGCGCTCCGCGAGACGTTCATCCCGGAGCTGGCGCGGCTGTTCCCGGATGCGAAGGACGCCGAGATCACGCGGTTCGTCATCGTGAAGGAGCAGCGAGCGACGTTCCGCTCGCTGCCGGACGGGCCGGACAACCGCCTGCCGTCCGCCACTCCCCTGCCCAACCTCTTCCTTGCGGGCGACTGGACGGACACCGGCTGGCCTGCAACGATGGAGAGCGCCGTGCGCAGCGGCAACATCGCCGCGGAGGCTGTGAGGAAATGCTGACGCACGCGATAGCAGCATGTCATGCTGAGCGAAGCCTCTTTGCCCCACACCGGAGGGCCCTCACCCTAACCCTCTCCCTCAGGAGAGGGGACCTGGCACCCGCCCCGCCCCGATTCACCCCCATCCTAACCTTCCCCCATCGAGGGGGAAGGGACAAGGGGCTCAGCCCCACCCCGAGAGGTTCCTCGGCTCCGCTCGGAATGACAAGACTCACACCCGGCATTCATCCTCACTTCGTGGGCGCCCTTGTACCAGCCGAGGTTCCTGCCTCCGCAGGAATGCCTCGTGTCCTCGTCAGGCCGTGTAAGAGAATGACAATGAGGAGGCGACAAGCCACGCTCGCCCGTACTTGCCAGCCGAGGAGCGCAATAGACGGCAGGACGCGCCCTGCCCTTCCACTCCGCCCCGTGTGCGCTACCCGCGCACCCTGGATTCCCGCCGGTGCGGGAATGACGAGGTATGCCGCGCAACGCCATTCTCACAAGAGCTACGAGGTACACGCTCAATGAACACGCTGGTGCTTGCGCCGTTCTCCGGTGAGGGGCTCGCCCGTCTCGCCGCGCTCGGGCGCATGGCGTATGAGCCGTGGACGGAGACGCGCACGCTCTGGGACCCAGAGGAGCTGGGCGCGCGGCTGACGGTCGAGGGCTTCGATGCGCTCGCGGTGGAGGCCGACTTCCTCTTCGAGGAGCTGTTCGACGCTGCGCCCGGACTGCGCATCGCGGCCATCTGCCGCGGCGACATGCACCACGCCGACCTCGACGCCGCGACGGAGCGGGGCATCGCCATCGTGCGCACGCCGGCGCGGAACGCGCAGGCGGTCGCGGAGTTCGCGGTCGCGCAGATGCTCGCGCTCGCGCGTCACACGAGCACGAGCGAGCGGTACGTGCGCGAAGGACAGTGGGAGGACCCCACCGAGCCCTATGTTCGATTCCGGGGACGCGAGCTGGCCGGGGCAACGCTGGGGATCGTCGGCTTCGGCGCGATAGGGCGTGCCGTGGCGCGGATCGCCGCCGGGTTCGGGATGCACATCCTCGCGTACGACCCGTACGTGTCTGCGTCCGCCAGAGCGGACGCGGCGGAGGGCGTGGAGATGACCGGCCTCGAAGCGCTGCTCGCTGCGTCGGACTTCGTGTCGATGCACGTGCCGGACACGCCCGAGACGCTCGGTATGCTGAATGAGGCCCGCATCGCGGCGATGAAGCCCGGCGCGTACCTCGTGAACGTCACGAACTCGTCGGTGGCGGACCGGGCAGCGCTGGCGGCGGCGCTCGTCGAGGGCAGGCTCGCCGGGGCCGCGCTCGACGTGCACGAGGCGCACCCCATCCCGCCGGACTCGCCGTTCCTCGGCCTGTCGAACGTGCTGCTGACGCCGCACATCGGCGGCGCGACGCAGGAGACGATAGAGCGGCACTCGGCGATGGTGGCCGAGGACTTCGAGCGCTTCGCACGCGGCGAGCAGCCGTTGCGGTTGGTCAACCCGGAGGTCTGGGAGCGGTTGCGCGCCCCCGATTCACTCCCATCCTAACCTTCTCCCATCAAGGGGGAAGGGATAGACCTAGCCCTCAAGCTGGTAGAGGCGGGCGCAGTTGTCCCAGAGTACCTTGCGGCGGGACTCGTCGGGCAGGTCGAGATCGAAGAACTCGTCCATGGCGTGGGGGAAGGCGCTGTCCGGGTGAGGGTAGTCGGTGGAGATGACCATGATGTCGTTGCCGAAGCGCTCCATCACGTCCGCCGCCAGCTCCTCGTCCGCCTCCATGGAAAGGACGCACTGGCGGAGGAAGTACTCGCTCGGCTGCAGCGACAGGTCGGCCTCCACGTACTTGGCGTACTGGTCGTCCAGCCGGTAGAGGAGCCAGGGCAGCCAGCCGCAGTTGGCCTCGAGGAATGCCACGCGCAGCGCGGGGTGGCGCTCCAGCACGCCGGTCATCGTCAGCCCGGCCATCGCGGCCATGATCTGCGTGGGGAAGCTGAGGGCGTGCGTCATCGTGCGCGGCGACGGGTGCCGCAGGAACTTGCGGCTGATGTCCTCCCGGCCCGGCGCCGTGGACGTGCCGTGCAGGCAGACCGCGGCTCCCAGGCGCTCCACCTCCGTCCAGAGCGGCTCCACTTCCTCGTCGTAGAGCAGCCTGCCGTTGACCGGCTCCGTGTGGACGGTGACGCCGACGAAGCCCAGTTCGGTCACCGCGCGGCGCGCCTCTTCGATGGCGAGGTCGAGCGCCTGCAGCGGGAGGAGCGCGATGCCCTTCAGCCGGTCGGGGTCGGTCGCGCAGTAGTCGCGCATCCAGTTGTTGTACGCCCGGCAGAGGGCTGCGGCGTAGTCTGGTTCGAGGTCGTCCAGCCCGACGATCCACGTGCCGCCGTTCGTGCGGAAGAGCGCGGCAACGTCCACGCCCTCGATGTCCATCGCCTCGAGGGTGGTCGCGGCGTCGAACCCGTGCTCGAACGCCTTCACCTGAAACGGCGTCCGTTCCTTCTTCGTCTTCAGGAGCTCGTTCGCCTTGGCGAACTCCGGCCACTCGTTCCAGAGGGGGAAGGGTTTGCCGTCTATCACCCACGTGTCGACGCCGGTGACGTCGCTTCGCTGCATGACGGGCATGCGCGAGCGGAACGGCGCTTCGAGGTAGTCCTCGAAGAGGCTCGCCGGTTCGATGACGTGGATGTCGCTGTCGAGGACCTTGAACCCGTTCTTCATGGAGTCTTTCTACCGGAACCGGTGCGTGGCGGTCAATGCGGCGCCGCCCGGCGGGTGGTAGCCTTCCGCGCACTATGCCGCCCGTAACGCTCGTGCTCGACCTCGGCAGCAGCCGCCTGCGGTGCACGCTCGTTCCGCCCGACGGCAGCAGTCCGCCGATGGAGTTGGCGCGTGCCCCCTACCCCGTCACGAACGACCGCGCCGGAGCGCTCGCCCACGCCTACAACCCTCGACTGCTCCGCGAGCGCCTGGTCCGCGTACTGGCGCAGGGGGCGCAGGCCGCCGGGCCGCGCAACGTGGCCGCGATCGCCGTAACGGCGCAGCGGCTCGCGGCCTGCTTCTTCGACGCGGACCTCGCGACGCTGAGCGCGGGGGCGAACAACGACACCCGCGCCGTCTTCCAGGGCGGCGCGATGGACGACGCCAACGGTGCGCTCATCTACCGCACAACCGGCCACCTGCCGTCCATGCTGTTCACACCGGCTAGGTACGCCTGGTGGCAGGAGAGTCGTCCCCGAACGGCACAGCGCATCGCGAAGACGGCGGGGCTCGACGCATGGGCCGCGCTCCAACTGACCGGAACGCTCGCCGAGACGAGGCTGGGCCTCGCGGAGTCCGGTCTGCTGGACGTGACATCCGGCAAGCCGGCCGGGGGGCTGCTGGAACGGCTCGGCGTGCCGCTCGGATTGCTGCCGGATGTGCTTTCGCCGGACGCCGTAGTCGGGCAGTTGACGGCAGAGGCGGCCGAGGCAACCGGGCTGCCGCGCACGACGCCGGTGCACCTCGCGGGGCCGGACTCGCACGCCGCGGCGGTCGGCTGCGGTGCAGCGTCGGACGGCGCTGCGGCGTGCGCCGCCGGATGGAGCGCGCCGGTGCACGTGACGACGGCCTCGCCGGCGTTCGACCCGCAGGCGCGGACGTGGGCGTCGCTGCACGGCATCGTCGGGAAGTGGACGGTGGAGGCGCACCCCGGCGAGACCGGACGCGCGCTCGACGCCGTACGGCGCCTGCTTGCGCCCAGCGCGTCGCACGAGCGGTTCGACGCGCTGGCGCAGTCCGCCTTCGACAGCGGACGCCCCGTGACCGCGTTCCTCGGCCCGCGCGCCATCGACCTCTCCGATCCCGGCATCACCATGGGGGGCGTCCTGATGCCTGCTCCCATCACGCACGGGGGGCTGGACGCCGCCGACGTCGCCCGCGCCGCGTTCGAGAACGCCGCGTTCGCCATCCGGGAAAGCCTGGCGCTCGCGCGCAGCGTCGCGGGGACGGAGCAGCGAGCGGTTGCGCTCACCGGCGGCATGGCAGAGAGCGCGGTCTTCCCGCAACTGCTGGCCGACGTGCTGGGCGAGCCGGTGCGCGTACACCGCAACGCGACGGCAACCGGCGCTGCGTCGCTGGCGGCGACGCCGGCGGATGAACTCGCGGGACGCTGCGCCGACCTCGCCGTGAGCGGCACGAGCATCGAGCCCGGCCCGCGCTCGCGGGAGTGCGGCGAATCGTACGAGCGCTGGCTGCGCGTTCGGGAGCGGCTCGACGCGCTGACGGACGAGTTGTAGCGCTTCAAACCCCCATGTGCGCTGACGCGCACCGTCCCCTGCCCGTGGAGCTGCGAGTTCCTGCCTGCGCAGGAACGACGAAGGGCGCTCCCACACGAGTGGTGCACACTGCTATCCTTACCTTGAGATGACTTCCAACGGCACGACCTACGAGCAGTTGCGGCGCGAGGTGATGGAGGCGGCGCGGGCGATGCACCGCAGCGGGCTCGTCGTCGGCTCGTCCGGCAATGTGAGCGCACGTGTGCGCGGCGAGGAGTTGCTCGCCATCACGACGGCGGGCAAGGACTACGAGACGATGGGCCTCGACGAGGTGGTCGTCACCGATTTCGAGGGCGACGCCGTCGAGGGCGACGGCCTACCGTCGACCGAGATGCTGATGCACGTCGCCATCTACCGCGCCCGCCCGGACGTGCGCGCCGTGATGCACACGCACTCCGTCTACGCGAGCGCGCTTGCGGTCGCGGGCGAGCCTCTCCCGCCCCTGATCGACGAGATGGTCATCGTGCTGGGCGACAGCATCCAGGTGTCCGACTACGCGTTCCCCGCCACGGAGGAGCTCGGCGACGCGGTCGTAGCGGCGCTTGGGGAACGGAACGCGGCCCTTATCCGGAACCACGGCCTCGTCGGCGTCGGGAGCAGTCTCGCGGAGGCACTGCACGTCTGCCAGCTGGCAGAGCACATCGCGCACATCTACGCGGCGGCAAAGACGCTCGGCACGCCCAATCCCTTGCCGGACGAAGCTATCGCTACTGAAACGGCGCTGTTCCGCATGAGCCGGAAGGTGGAGAGCGCATGACGGCAAACCCTTTGTCATTCCGAGCGGAGCGCAGCGCAGCCGAGGAATCTCTCGGGATGGCGTGCCGTACTGCCGAAGGTTCCTCTCCCGAGAGATGTTTCGACTCCGCCTTCGGCTCCGCTCAACATGACACACCCCACTTCGTGAGCCGAAAGGTGGAGGGCGCATGAAGGTACCCCCGTTCCTGCTCCGCAGGCTGTACGTGAAGGGCAGCCTCACCGCAACTGCGGACGGCTTCACGTTCCAACTGCAGAACAAGCTGGGCTCCGGCTACGCGAAGCGCATGCTCCCGCTGACGCTCGACGGCGAGCCGCTGGACCTGACCGCGTCCTCGTTCGAGATCGACGGCGCGGAGACGACGTTCGACGCAGTGTCCGAGAGCGTCCCGTTCACACTCGCGATGAACAAGACGACGACCATCTCCTACCGCGGCGGGGCAGTCGCGCCGGGGCCGCACAAGGTAGGTCTGGGGTTCGAGGTTGCAGGGCTCGGGGAGCTTGGCTTCGACTTCTCTGACGAGGCTGCCGCGACGGAGCGCGGCGCGGGGTGAGCTCGCCGCGCTCCGTGGCTGCCACCGGCGCGTACACCGTTGCCGTGACCGGCGCGGCAGGGTACATCGGGACGCGCCTCGTGCAGCGACTGCTCGAAACGCGGGGCATCGAGCGCGTCACAGGCGTGGACGTACTTCCTTCGACGATAGAGCACGAGCGCTACACCCACATCCAGCAGGACATGACCGAGCCGCTCGACGACGCGTTCGCAGGGGCTGAGGCGGTCGTTCACCTGGCATTCGTGCTGCGGCAGCTCCGCAAGCGTGCGGAGGGCAGGCGGATCAACGTCGGCGGCTCCGAGAGCGTGCTGCGCGCCTGTGCGAACGCGGGCGTGGGGCGCGTCGTGCTGATGTCGAGCGCGACCGTCTACGGTCCGCGCCGCGACAACCCGGTCGCGCTGACCGAGGATGCGCCGCTCCGCCCTCCAAGGGGGTTCGCCTACGCGGAGGACAAGGCAGCCTGCGAGGCGCTCTTCCAAGCGTTCGCAGAGGAGCATCCGGAGACGTGCGTCTCCATCCTGCGCGGGTGCGTCGTGATGGGCCCGAACGCGGCTAACTTCATCACCGCCGCGCTGGACAAGCGGCTGCTCATCGGCATCCGGGGCGACGATCCGAGGATGCAGTTCATCCACGAGGACGACCTCGCGGAGGTGCTGGTGAAGTTCGCCATGGAGCCGCACCCGGGCGTGTTCAACGTGGGAGGGGCCGGCAGCGTACGTTGGAGCGAGGCCGTGTCGCTCGCCGGGAAGCGCCTGGTCCGGCTCCCGGGCCCGCTCGCCTCCGCACTGACGGGGCTGGCGTGGCGCGTCCATCTGCAGAACGACTCTCCATCGTCCGGGCTGGGCTTCATCCGGTGGCCGTGGACGGTGAGCATGGAGAAGCTGACCTCAGAGACGCGCTTCATGTGCAGGCACACCTCGCGCGAGGCGCTGGAGGCGTATCTCAACCAGGGCACGTGAGCGTGGCGTCCTTGACAGGAGAGAGTCGCGACCATAGGCTATTGTTGACTTCCGTAGTCGACAATAGGCGGGCCCTCAACCGCCGCCGCTGCGCGGAGGCACCCTCTCCCAGAGGGAGAGGGGATAAGGAACCGATACACCCGAGATGACGAACCGCACCGTTCAAGAACTTGCCGAGCAGTCCTACAAGTACGGGTGGACTACCGAGGTCGAGGAGGAGTCCGCGCCGCCCGGCCTCAGCGAGGAGATCGTGCGATGGATATCGGAGCGCAAGGGCGAGCCGGAGTGGCTGCTGGAGTGGCGGCTGAAGGCGTTCCGCCACTTCATGGACCTGCTCGGCGACGCACGGCTCCCCACCTGGGCGAACGTCACTCACCCGCCCATCGACTTCCAGTCGATACGCTACTACGCCGCGCCGAAACCGAAGCTGGAACTCGAGAGCATCGACGAGGTCGACGCCGAGATCCTGAAGACGTACGAGAAGCTCGGCATCCCGCTCGAGGAGCAGAAACGGCTCGCGGGCGTGGCGGTGGACGCCATCTTCGACAGCGTGAGCATCATGACTACCGCGAAGGAGACGCTGGCGAAGTACGGCGTCATCTTCTCGTCCGTGTCGGAGGCGGTGAAGGAGCACCCGGAGCTCATTCGGAAATACCTGGGTTCCGTCGTTCCGCACTCAGACAACTTCTACGCAGCGCTGAACTCGGCCGTGTTCTCAGACGGCTCGTTCGTCTACATCCCGCCGGGCGTCCGCTGTCCGCTGGAGCTTTCCACCTACTTCCGCATCAACGCGGAGGGGTCGGGGCAGTTCGAGCGCACGCTCATCATCGCCGACAAGGGCTCGTACGTGAGCTACCTGGAAGGCTGCTCCGCACCGATGCGGGACGAGAACCAGCTGCACGCCGCCGTCGTCGAGCTCGTTGCGCTGGACGACGCCGAGATCAAGTACTCGACCATCCAGAACTGGTATCCCGGCGACAACAACGGCAAGGGCGGCATCTACAACTTCGTCACGAAGCGCGGGAAGTGCGCGGGCGACCGGTCGCGCATCTCCTGGACGCAGGTGGAGACCGGCTCCGCCATCACGTGGAAGTACCCGAGCGTGCTGCTGCAGGGAGACCACTCCACAGGTGAGTTCTACTCGGTCGCGCTCGCGAAGGGGCGCCAGCAGGCGGACACCGGCACGAAGATGACGCACATCGGGAAGAACACGTCCAGCCGCATCATCTCCAAGGGCATCTCCGCGGGCCACGGCAACAACACGTACCGGGGCCTCGTGAAGGTGATGCCGAAGGCGGAGGGCGCAGTCAACTTCACGCAGTGCGACTCGCTGCTCATCGGCGACCAGTGCGGCGCGCACACGGTGCCCTACATCGAGGTGCAGAACCGCTCCGCGAGCGTGGAGCACGAGGCGTCCACGACAAAGGTGAGCGAAGAGCAGCTCTTCTACTGCCAGCAGCGCGGGCTCGCGCGGGAGGACGCGCAGTCCGTCATCGTCAACGGCTTCGTGCGGGACGTGGTGAAGCGGCTGCCGCTCGAGTTCTCGGTCGAGGCGGACCGGCTGCTCGAAGTCAATCTGGAGGGGACGGTCGGCTGATGCTCGAAGTACAGGGACTACACGCCGAGGTGAACGGCGTCGAGATACTGAAAGGCGTCGACCTGAGCGTCGGCGTGGACGAGACGCACGCCATCATGGGGCCGAACGGCTCCGGCAAGAGCACGCTCGCCTACGTGCTCGCGGGGCGTCCGGGCTACGAAGTCACCGCGGGCAGCGTCACGTTCGACGGCGAGGACCTGCTCGCCCTGCCCGCCGAGGAGCGCGCCCGCAGGGGGCTGTTCCTCTCGTTCCAGCACCCGATAGAGATACCCGGTGTGCGGATGGACCACTTCCTGCGCGCGGGCTACAACGAACTGCGCAAGAGCGCGGGAGAGGAGCAACTCGACCCGCTCAAGTTCGACCGGCTCATCCGCAACAAGGCGAAGGCCGTGGAGATGGAACCGGCGATGACCAAGCGCGCCGTCAACGAGGGCTTCTCCGGCGGCGAGAAGAAGCGGAACGAGGTGCTGCAGATGGCGGTGCTGGAGCCGCGCCTGCGCATCCTGGACGAGATCGACTCCGGCCTGGATGTCGACGCGCTCCGCGAGGTCGCGCGCGGCATCACGGACCTCAGCGTCCCCGGCACGTCCACCATCCTCGTCACCCACTACGACCGCGTCCTCTCCTACCTCGAACCGGACCAGGTCCACGTGCTCATCAACGGCCGCATCGCGCGCTCCGGCGGCAGGGCGCTCGCGAAGGAGATCGAGGAGCGCGGCTACGACTGGCTCGAGGCCGGAGCAGGCGTCTGACGCTCCGATGACCCAGCACGCGACCGTCACCGGATCCTGGTCCGAGCAGTTCCGCCGCTTCGAGCACAACGGCGCGGAGATCAGCCCGGCGTGGCTGCGCGACGTCCGCAGGAGCGCGTTCGGAGACTTCGAACGCCTCGGCTTCCCGACCGCCCGTAGGGGCAACGAGCCGTGGAAGTACACCAACGTCCGCCCGATAGCCGACGCCACGTTCGCGCTCGCAGAGTACGACCCGGACGTGAGCGCAGGCATCGACCTGCATGCCTACGAACTCCCCTGCCCGCGCGTCCACCAGCTCGTCTTCGTGGACGGCCACTATGAGCCGGGGCTCTCGACCGAGCCGGTCACCGAGGCCGGACTGCACAACGACGTGCTCGGACGCCACGGCGACGGGCCGGTCGTGGGTCGGCTCGCCGACGCCATCGAGTACCGGGTGCCGCTCGTGCGCGAGCACCTGGGGCGGCTCGCCCCGGCGCCGGGCAACGCGTTCACCGCGCTCAACACCGCATTCCTGCGCGACGGAGCGTTCGTGCAGATTCCGGACGGCACCTTCGTGCCGGAGCCCATCTACCTGCTCTTCATCTCCACCGGCGCGCAGGCCGTGGTCACACACCCCCGCGTGCTCATCGCGGCAGGGGCAGACAGCAGCGCAACGGTGCTCCAGAGTTTCCACAGCCTGGACGGCGGCACGTACCTCACCAACGCGCTTACGGAGGTCGTCACCGCCCCCGGCGCGAACCTCCGTCTCTGCACCCTCCAGCGCGAGAGCAACGACGCCTTCCACATCGCCACGACGCGCATGGAACAGGCGCGCGACAGCCGCATCGCCTCCGTCGTTGTCGACCTCGGTGGGCGGCTCGTGCGCCGCGAGACCGCCACGCTGCTCGGCGCGTCCGGCGCCAGCGTGAGCCTCAACGGGCTGTACTACGGCGCGGGCAAGTGTCACGTGGACAACCAGACGTTCGTTGACCATGCGGCGCCCGGAGCGTCGTCGAACGAGGTCTACAAGGGCATCCTGGACGACGCGTCGCACGGTGTGTTCTCCGGGGGCGTGCTCGTGAGGCCGGACTCGCAGCAGACGGTGGCGCACCAGGTGAACAAGAACCTGCTGCTCTCCTCCGACGCGGAGGTGGACACGCAGCCGAAGCTGGAGATATACGCCGACGACGTCACCTGTACGCACGGCGCGGCGGTGGGGCAGCTCGACGCCGATGCACTCTTCTACCTGAAGAGCCGGGGCATAGGCGAGGACGTGGCGCGCAACCTGCTCGTGCACGGGTTCGTGAGCGAAGTGCTGGACGCGATAGAGGACGGCGCAGTGCGGCAGCACGTCGAACAGGCCGTCGCCGGGTGCCTGAGCGGGAGCCGGTGATGTACGACATCCAGCAGGTGCGGAAGGACTTTCCGATCCTGAACCGCATGGTCAACAACGTACCGCTGGTGTACCTGGACAACGCGGCCACGTCGCAGAAGCCCGCTTCCGTCATCGCGGCACTCGTCGACTACTACGAGCAGTACAACGCGAACGTCCACCGGGGCGCGCACACCCTCGCGATGGAAGCAACTGTGGCGTACGAGGAGGCGCGAGAGAAGGTCGCCGCTTTCATCAACGCCCCGTCGCCGGAGAACATCGTCTTCGTGCGCAACACGACGGAAGCGATCAACCTCGTGGCGCACACCTGGGCGGCGGAGCGCGTCGGTGCGGGCGACCGCATCGTGAGCACGGAGATGGAGCACCACTCCAACCTCGTGCCGTGGCAGCACGTCGCGCAGACGAAGAACGCCGAACTGCGCCTGATGGCGGTCGGCGCGGACTACACGCTCGACCTCTCCGACCTCGACGAACTGCTGAGCCCCAACACGAGGCTGGTTGCGCTCACGCACATGTCCAACGTGCTCGGCACCATCACGCCGGTGAAGGAGATAACGGAGGCCGCGCACCGCGTGGGCGCTCGCGTGCTCGTGGACGCCGCGCAGAGCGTCCCGCACATGCCCGTGGACGTACAGGAGATGGGCTGCGACTTCATGGCGTTCTCCGGCCACAAGATGGCGGGGCCCACCGGCATCGGCGGGCTGTACATCTCGCCTGACGTCATCGACGAGGTCGAGCCGTTCCTGCGCGGCGGCGAGATGGTGCTGGAAGTCACCTACGAGAGCGCGACGTGGAACCGCCCGCCGATGAAGTTCGAGGCCGGCACGCCGAACATCGCGGACGCCATCGCGCTCGGCGCGGCGGTCGACTACCTGAGCGGCCTCGGCATGGAGCAGATCCGCGAGCACGAGATAGCGCTCACCGGCTACGCGCTCGAACGGTTCCGCGAACTGGAGGACGTGGAGACGTACGGCCCGACCGACCTCTCGGTGCGCGGCGGTGTCGTCTCGTTCTACATGAGCGGCATCCACCCCCACGACATCAGCCAGGTGCTCGACAGCTTCGGCGTTGCGATACGCGCCGGCCACCACTGCGCGATGCCGCTCGTGCGCAGCAAACTGCAGGTCCCCGCAACCGCGCGGGCGAGTTTCTACCTCTACAATACGGAGCAGGAGGTGGACGTGCTCATCTCCGCGCTCAGGCACACGATGGAGTACTTCAGCGATGCAGATGCCCGACAGGCTCGATGACCTCTACAAGGACATCATCCTGGACCATTACCGCCGCCCCCGGAAGCAGGGCCTCCTCCCCGACCCGGACCTGAAGTCGACAGGCTTCAACCCGTTCTGCGGCGACCAGGTGGTGCTGACCGTCAGCCTCGACGCCGACGGGCGCATCAGCGAGACCGGCTTCGAGGGTGAGGGGTGCTCAATCAGCCAGGCGTCGGCCTCGATGCTCGCGGCGCACCTCGGCGGTCAGACGATCGAGGAGGCGGAGGCGCTCGTGCAGACGTTCAAGGGCATCATGCAGGGCGACGAACTCTCCGAGGAAGAAGAAGACGCGCTCGGTGAAATCGTGGCGCTGCAAGGGGTGCGCGAGTTCCCCATCCGCATCAAGTGCGCCCTGCTCGGCTGGACGACCCTCCAGGACGCCATCGCGGACTACCGGAAGACGCAGGCAGGCTGACCCCTACCCTTCATCCTCCACGACGACCGCAGTCCCATACGTGAGCAGTTCCGATGCGCCCGTCATCACCATCGACGTGACGAACCCATCCTCACAATACCCATAAACGCACCCGATACCTAGACTCGCCGCCTAACCCCTCCGAGTAACGAACCTCACAGATTTGCCCGTCGTCCGCGTACAGTGCCACCCTCGCGAGGTCCCCTAGATGAGACAAATCAGTATTCGGGCGGCGCTGCTGGAGCACATCAGCGACACCACCCAGCGAGTTTGTAGCGTCCGCAAGTCTTTCCCCTGCCCGCGTCTGTATAACCACCAGTGCAAGCCCTATTCTTCTTCTCTCGCCCTGCTGCCACTCTGACCGAGACAGTGCCACACGCGCTGCCTCAAGGAGCATTCGCACTCGTGGCGCTTGGGAGTGGGTTGGGTTGAAGATTGACAGCGCCTCGTTCTTGGCAGGGGGCCAGCCGTCCACTTCAAACTCTATGCTCGGCACACCAACCTCCCAAAAGCTGGGTACGAGAGGAACTGGCGAAGGTCTACCCCTCGTCCTCCACGACGACCGCCGTGCCGTAGGCGAGCAGTTCGGACGCGCCCGTCATCACCATGGACGTGACGAACCGCATGCCTACGACGGCGTTCGCCCCCATGGACTCTGCCTGCTCCACCATCCGCGCGCAGGCCTGCTCGCGCGACTCAGCCATCAGGCGCGTGTACTCAGTGACCTCGCCGCCCACGATGTTGCGCAGGCCGGCGACGATGTCGCGTCCGATGTTGCGCGCGCGGATCGTGTTGCCCTGCACGAGGCCCTTCACTTCGGTAACGCGCTTCCCCGGGACTGTGTCGGACGTGGCAAGGATCATCGGTCAACCTCCTCGAATCGTTCGCTCTTGCTCTCGCGTATCCGGTCGCGGACGACCGAGGCCATCAGCACTACGAACCCGACGATGACGGCGGCGATGGAGAGCCTTATCAGGAAGGGGATCTCGTCGGCTGCGAACAGCTCCGCCAGCGCGTAGTAACCCCGACGTCGAGCAACCCCACAAGCCCGAGCAGCAACAGACCCAAACCCATGGTTTGCATCCCGCTCACCCCCCTCATGGCGGTGTCGTCCTCTCGCAGTATAACGGTGAGCCTGTGCAACCGTGAGGCTGCGTGGGTCTACCGGAGTTCCACTTCGGTCGCGCCGTCGCCACCCCGTTCGCGGGGAGCGAACGCATACGACGCCACAGTGCTGCTGTCCGCGAGCCGCCGCCAGACGGCGTTACGCAGCGCGCCCGTCCCTTTCCCGTGCACGATACGAACGTGCGTAAGACCATAGGCGAGGGCGCTGTCGATGTAGGCGTCGAGCCGCTCGACGGCCTCGTTGGCGCGCTCGCCGCGCACGTCCAGCTCGATGCCGGGCGCAGGCGTGGAGAGCGGGATGGAAACGCCGGAACGGACGGGACGCTCCTCCTCGATCGGCTCTCCCGTCCGGCGCAGGCGCGACACGTCCATCTGGAGCCGCGCCGAGCCCACGAGCACCTCCACGCGTCCCGAGTTGTCGGGCTCGGTCAGCACGGAGCCCTTGATGCCGAGCGCACCCACCTCCACCGTCTCGCCAACCGCGAGTTTCGTCTTACGCTCCGTCGGAGTCGGCGCAGCGTGTTTCCCCCAGACCCGGGAGCGGAGCGCGCGCTGCACGTCCGCCACGTCGGCGGACGCCGCTTCCATCACGCGCGGAGGCGGCGGCTCGCCGCGGAACGTCTGCCACTCCGCGGCGGACTCAGCCTGCTTCAGCTTCGCACGAACGCGGCTCGCCTCCTGGCGCAACTCGGCCCGCACTTCCTCCACGACCGACGCCTGCGCCGATTCCAGCGCCTCGACCTGCTTCGTGAGTTCCGCCGAAAGTTCAGCGGCCCTGGCGCGCTCCGCCTCCGCCTCGTCGAGCTTCTCCCGCGTCAACGCGCGCTCCCAGCGTATCGCCGACAGCAGCCCTTCCGTCTCGCGGTGCACCGGGCCGAGCCGATGCTGGGCGGCCTCGACGATGCGTGCGTCGAGCCCGGTCCGCGCCGCGATGTCCATCGCGTAACTCCTGCCGGGCAGGCCCATCGTCAGCTTGTACGTGGGGCGGAGCGTCTGCGGGTCGAGCTCAACGCTGGCGTTCTCCATCGCCTCGTGCTCCTCGGCGAGCGCCGCGAGGGGCCGGTGGTGCGTCGTGACGACGCACGGCACGCCCTGCTCCGCGAGGTGCGCCGCCACCGCGCAACCGAGCGCCGCGCCCTCCTCCGGGTCCGTCGATGTCCCCAGCTCGTCGAACAGCACGAGCGACCGCGGCGTCGCATGCGCCAGTATCCCGGCGATGGCCGTGACGTGCGAACTGAACGTGGAGACCGCGTGCTCGATGCTCTGCTGGTCGCCGATGTCGGCGTAGACGCCGTCGAAGAGCGGCAGCGACGTCTGCGGTGAGCAGGGCAGCATCAGCCCGCTCTGGCGCATGAGCGCCGTGAGGCCGAGCGTCTTGAGCGCGACGGTCTTGCCGCCCGTGTTCGGGCCGGTCACGACGAGCACCGACACCGGCGGTTCGAGCGCGAGTGATACGGGTACCGCCGCGCCGAGCAACGGATGGCGAGCCTCGACGAGCCTGACCGAATCGCCCTCCCCCACTGCCACGCCCCGGTAGGTCTGTGCGTAGCGCGCCTTGGCGAGCGCAGCGTCCAGCCGCGCGACCATCTCCAGCGCGTGCATCGTCTCCGCCGCGCGGCGCGCCACGCTCACGGTGAGGCGTTGCAGGATGCGGCGCACCTCCTCCTGCTCCGCGTCGCCCGCCTCGCGCCAGCGGTTCGTGCGGTGCACATTCGAGAACGGCTCGATGAACAGCGTCGCGCCGGAATCGGACGAGCCGTGCACGATGCCGGGCATCCTGCCCTTGAAGTCGGCCTTCACCGGCAGCACAAGCCTGCCGCCGCGCACCGTGTAGAGGCTGTCCTGCAGCACCTCTGTGCCCAGGTCAGAGTCGACGTACGCCTGCAGGCCTCCCGCCGCCTGGTGGTAGGCGTCACGGCTCTCGGCGCGGAGCTGGCGCAGCAGCGGGCTGGCGTCGTCCTTCAGTTCACCCGATGGAGTCAGCTTCGAGCGCAGCTCGCGCTCCAGCGGACGCAGGTCGGCGATGTTGCGCGTCAGGTTCCGCAGGAGCGGCGTCCGGGAGCGCGCCACGCCGCCGAGCGCCTTCGCAGAACGGGCTGCGTCGAGTCCGTCGGCAACGGCGATCAGTTCGCTGCCCACGAGCATGCCGCCCACTGCGGCGCGCTGGACCAGCGGGCGCGGGTCGTTGGAGAGCGCAAGCGACGGCGATTCATCGAGCAGCAGCGCGGCCTCGGCGGTCTCCTGCTGCAATTCGGCGACGGCCGCTGTGTCGTAGACGGGCGAGAGCGCCAGCGCGCGTTCGCGGGACATCGGCGTGCGGGTATGGCTCGCCAACGCCTCACGGATGCGGGGGAACTCCAGCAGTTCCAGCGTCCGCTCGCGCAGTTCAGGCCCTGTCGCAGAGGCGGGCCGCACGTCCGGCAGGTTCGTCATCGTTCCCCGGATTCTACAGGGGGCCGATGGTTAAGTCCTGAATCACGTCACAGTGTCAGCGGCTTCGGAGACCCGGCAGTCCCGTGTTACACTGGCTCTGCCCGGGAGGAACAACATGGCACTCCAGAAGAAAGCCACCTACGCAGACAAGACACACGACAGCGTGGAAGCGGAAGACGCCGCCCTGTCGCGCGCCATAGCAGAGGGGCTGAAGGAAGAACCCGTCAGCATCGAGGAGGCCAAAAAGGTGCTGCGGGAGACGGATGGAGACTGAAACCAGAGCAAGCTTCATACGCGACCTTAAGCGTTTGCGCAGCACCACCGTACGGCGCAGAGTCGAACGAACGATCGAAACCATCGAAGCGGCTGCGGACATCACTGCAATCCCAGGCATGGTGAGAATCACCGCAACGGGAGAGCCCCACTACCGGATCAGGATAGGCGACTACCGCCTCGGCATCGCCCTCGATGGCGATGTGGTGGTGTTGGTCAGATTCCTGCATCGTAGAGACATCTACCGCTTCTTCCCGTAACCCATGGCTCGCATGAGCAGCCACACCTATGCCGGCCCTGTTTTCCGTGCTAAACTCAGCCATTGCGCCATCGCACCGGGAGGGTGCAGCGCGGAAACGGAGGCTCCGGGGCAACGTGCGGGTCATCGGGCTGACGGGCGGGATCGGCACTGGCAAGAGCGAGGCCGCGAGTATCCTTGCGAGCCTCGGCGCAGTGGTTATCGACGCCGACACAGAAGGACACCGCGCTTATGCGAAAGGGACCATCGGCTGGAGGCGTCTCGTCGAGATATTCAGCAGCGGCATACTGAACGACGACCAGGAGATAGACCGCACCAGGCTCGGGGAGCTCGTTTTCGCCAACCCGCAGGCGCTCGCCTGGCTCAACGCCGCGATCCACCCGCTCATCCGTCAGCAGGTGGCACGGGCGATAGAGCAGCACCGGCAGAACGGCGAGCACGCCGTCATCATCGACGCAGCGCTCCTCTACCAGGCGAAATGGGACGACCTCGCGGACGAGGTGTGGGTCGTCTCCGCGTCCCCCGCAGCGGTACTGGAACACCTGCAGAAGCGCGGGATGACTCCGGAGGACGTTCGGCGACGCGCCGAGGCGCAGAGCGGGGCCGAGGCCGCGCTGAGCAAGGCAGACGCCATCATAGAGAACTCGGGTTCGCCGGAAGACCTGCGGGCGCGCGTTCAGGGACTGTGGGAAGAGAGAATCCTGTCCGTAAGGTAGTGCGACACATGGCGAACCAGACCCAGCTCTATCAGCAACACAACATCGAAGAGTACTTCATCGACAAGGAGCCCTTCTACCTGGAGGTCGCCGACGAGATAGACATCTTCGAGGCGGCCTACGCGCAGCGCGTGCCCATCCTCCTCAAGGGACCGACCGGCTCCGGCAAGACGCGATTCGTCGAGTACATGTCGTGGCGGCTCAACCAGGCCCGCAAGCGCGACGGCCGCGCCGACCAGATGTCGCCGCTCGTCACCGTCGCCTGCCACGAGGACCTCACCGCGAGCGACCTGGTCGGACGCTACCTGCTCGAACCGGAAGGTACGCGCTGGATAGACGGCCCGCTCACCCGCGCGGTCAAGTACGGCGGCATCTGCTACCTCGACGAGGTCGTCGAGGCGCGGAAGGACACCACCGTGCTCATCCACCCCCTCTCCGACCACCGCCGCCTGCTGCACATCGAGAAGATCGGCGAGGTGCTGGAGTCGCACCCCAACTTCCTGCTCGTCATCTCCTACAACCCCGGCTACCAGAGCGCGCTGAAGGACCTGAAGCACTCGACGCGCCAGCGCTTCATCGCCATCGAGTTCGACTTCCCTCCGCGCGACCTCGAGGGGCCGATCATCGAGCACGAGAGCGGCGTCGACCGCACCACGGCCCAGCAACTCGCGCTGCTCGGAGAGAAGATACGCAACCTCATCGGCCAGGGCCTGCAGGAAGGCGTCAGCACGCGCTTGCTCATCTACGCCGGCAAGCTCATCGAGCACGGCATCGCGCCCCGCAGGGCGTGCGAGGTCGCCGTCGTGTGGGGCCTCACCGACGACCACGAGACGCAGGCGAGCGTGATGGAGATCGTGACCTCCATCTTCCCGTAATGGCGGCCACCTTGCAGACAACGCCGATACCGGCGGAAGCAGCCTCCCGCATCGAGGCGCTGCGCGCGGCGCTCGCTTCGCGCAAGCCGTCCACGCCGTCCAACACGAACGGAGCGCGGCCTGCCGCCGTCCTCATCCCGCTGCACTACCACGACGACGAGTGGCACGTCATCCTGAACGTGCGTTCGCAGTTCGTCGGCATGCACCAGGGCGAGATCGCCTTCCCCGGCGGCAAGTACGAACCGACCGACCCGGACATGCTGGCGTGCGCCCTCCGCGAGGCACACGAGGAGATGGGCATCGCCCCCACGGACGTGGACGTCATCGGCTCGCTGGAACCTGTCCTTACTCGAACAGACTACCTCGTCTGGTCCACGGTGGGAGTCATCCCGCATCCGTACCGGTTCGAGGTCGACGAGAACGAAGTCGCCGAGATCATCGAGATACCGCTCGACCATCTGCTGACCGACGACGCAGAACGGCACGAGGCGAGGATCCAGCCGGACGGCAGCCTGCTGCAGCGCAAGGCGTACGTTCACGGCCCGAACCTCGTATTCGGCGCGACCGCCTGGATACTCGCGCAACTGCTCGACCTGCTGCGTGACCTGCGCCCCGAAGATGCGGGGCAGGAGAAGGAGACGGCGTGACGAACGAGCACGACAGCGTCATCGAGGAGCTGAAGAAGCACCCGTCCGCCCTCATCTCCGCCTACGAAGCGGTCGCCGACGAGGTGGCCGACGCTCTCGGTCCTGCCCCTGCCCTCCGGTGGGCGCAGCAGGGCGTACGCATCGCGTCGCAGGGGCCGCGCGCATGGGAAGCGGCCACGGAGTACTTCAAAGCGTCGCCGCAGGTCGTGCAGACCATCGGCTTCACCCAGTTCGAACGGTGGGCTGAGAGCGGCATCGAACTCACCGCTGAGGCGCCCGTCATCGCGGCGTCGTTCTTCCGCGCCAGCCCGCGCGTCCTCCCTACCCTTGCGCCGCGCCACATCGCCGGATGGGCCGGACTCGGACGCGGGCTCTCCAAGGGCACGTGGAAGTCGTCCAGCCTCGCCGCGCGCTTCTTCGACGTCAGCGACGAACTCGTGCAGCAGGTCAACTTCCACGAACTGCAGCTGTTCGTCTCGCTCGTGCAGACGCTTGCGAGCCGCTCCTACGACCTCGCCGCCGAGGCGCTCGTGCTCGGCCAACGTGTCCTGCCTGCGGTCAGCGAGCGCGAGGAGCTGATCTCGCTCGCCAAGGTGCTCGCGGAGACGAGCTGGCGCGAGGTGCGCGGCTCGTTCGAGGCCGCGACGCGCGTCGGCAACAGCGTCGACCGCCGCCTGCGCCCGCGCTACTTCGCGCTCAGCGAACGGCTCGCGCGGCAGGGGCTCGGCAACGTCTCCGCCTTCATGGTGGAAAGCGCGCAGTCGCTCGGCCTGCTCCCGCAGGAGTTGCAGACGATGGTGCTGGAGCGCGCGGAGGACCTCGCCGACACCTCCGCCGAGGCGGTCAGCGCTTTCCTCCGCACTGCGCCGAACGTGCTGGACCGCATCAGCCCCGCCCAGTTGGACACCTGGTTCGGGCGCGGCCTCGAGTTCCTGAAGGAGAACCCTGACGCGGGCATCGCCTACTTCCGGCTCGAGTCCGCGCGCGCAGAGACGTTGCTCGATCAGCTCTCGTCCAGCATCGAACTCGAGAAGGTGCACGGCCTGCTCCGCATGTACTCCAACGCGCTCGCCGGCACCGAGGTCGAACTGCAGGAGTCCACGGACATCACCCACCGCAACATCGGCTGGGTCTCCGTGGAGTTCGCGACGACCGACGGCAAGAGCGTCTTCCTGCCCCCCACGGTCGACCTGCGCGACACCAAGAGCGAGAATTTCGCCTGGCTCAAGGTCGTCACCACCCACCAGGTGGGACACCTCGAGTTCCAGAGCTTCGACTTCGATTTCCATGCGCCCTCGGCAAGCTTCAACGACTACCGCGAGGGCATCGCGGAGGGCATAGGCGCGACTCCCGGCACAACCGAGGTCGCCTCGTTCTTCGACCTCTTCCCCGTCCGCGCGATGGCGGCCGACCTCTTCACCGCAACGGAGAGCGCCCGCATAGACCAGCGCATCGTGGAGCAGTACCGCGGACTCGCGCCGAGCTACGAGCGCGTGCAGAGCGACGCCCTCGCGTCGCGCGGCCCCGTCGAGATGATGCCGGCCCAGCAGGCGCTCATGGAGATGCTCGTCCGCCAGAGCCTGGGACAGACCAACGCCCGCATCCCTTCCCCCTACGCAGCGCAGGCGAAGCAACTCGCCGGTCTCCTCCGCAGCGTGCGCAACCGCGAGGCCACGGTCGAGGACTCCGCCGAGGCCGCGCTCCGCATGTACTACACGCTTTCCCAGGTGCCCAACGCGTTCGTGCCGTTGGACGACTGGGAGGACGTCGACCTCTCCAAGGCCGGCTTCGATGAACCGACGCTCGAAGAGATCGTCGAGCGCCTGCGCGCCGAGGCCGAGGAGGCGCAGGAGGAGGCGTCGGGCGATGAGTATGAGTCGCCGGACGATGTCGACTACCGCGGCGACTTCAAGCCGGAGATGGTGCAGCTGCTCGCTCAGATGCGCGGGCAGGCCGAGCCCGGCGAAGAAGACGGCTCCGAGAGCGCGCAGGGCATATCGCAGGCCGAACTCGAGCAGGCGCTGCGCGAGTCCACGGAGATCGACTTCGCGGACGACGCGGAAGTGACCACCGTCGCCGCCAACATGATGAAGGAGATGGGCGCGGACGCCCCGCAGAACCCCGCGGGCTCCGGCTACAACCAGATACCGCACGTCGACGAAGAAGGCGGGCCGCTCGAGGCCCTCGAGCCGCGCTCCTACGCCTACGACGAATGGGACTTCCGCGCCAACGACTACCGCCCGCGCTGGTGCATCGTGCAGGAGCGCCTCGCCGTCTCCGGCGAGACCGCCTTCTACAACGAGACGATGCACTCCTACGCCGGGCTCATCGAGCAGATCCGTCGCCAGTTCGAGTCCGTCCGCCCGGAGATGTACCGCAAGGTGAAGCGCCTGCCCGAGGGCGAGGACGTCGACCTCGACGCAGGCATCGAGGCGCTCATCGACCTGCGGAACAAGATGACGCCGGACGAGCGCATCTACTGGCGCCGCAACAAGGACGAGCGCGACGTCGCTGTCGTCTTCCTGCTGGACATGAGCGCCTCCACGGCTGAAGCCGTGGAGGAGAGTTCACGGGAGTCCGACTGGAACGCCCCCGGCGACCCCGTCGCCTACACCGCGTGGCTCCGCGCCCGCAGGGGCGAGACCGCACGCCGCCCCTACAAGCGCATCATCGACGTCGAGAAGGAGTCGATGGTGCTGCTGATGAACGCGCTGGAGACCATCGGCGACCGCTACGGCGTCTACGGCTTCTCCGGCTTCGGGCGTGAGAACGTCGAGTTCTACGTCATCAAGGAGGTCGAGGAGCTCTTCACCGATCGCGTGAAGCGCCGCATGGATAAGGTCGCTCCGCTCCACGCCACGCGCATGGGCCCGGCCATCCGCCACGCCACCTCGAAACTCGCGGGCGTGGACGCCAAGACCAAGTTCATGTTCGTCATCAGCGACGGCCGCCCGCAGGACCGCGGCTACTCGCGCGAGGGCGTCGAGAAAGAGTACGCGGTGCAGGACACGCGCATGGCCCTCATGGAGGCGCGCAACATAGACATCACGCCGTTCTGTCTCACCGTCGACCGCAACGGCCACGACTACCTCCGCACCATGACCGGCGACCTCAACTACGAGGTGCTGCCCGACATCATGGAGCTCCCCCGCCGCCTCCCGCAGCTCTACAAGAAGATCACGCTGTAGGGCAGCGAGGACACAGTGACCGGAGAAATATCCCGCGCCGGCTTGCGGCGCGGGATAGTCGTGTTATGTGACACACGGCCATTGCCCCCGGTTCCAGCGCACCTTACACTCGTGGCGACCGTTGTCAGGCGGAGGAGCGCATGAACATCAAGCTGCCGTTCCCACGCAGGAGTATCGCTGCCCGTGGGCACGCCATATATCGCAAGAAGGTGCGTCCCCTCGTTTACCCGCAGATGAAGGGCCGGATCGTCGTCATCGACGTAGACAGCGGCGACTACGAGGTAGACGACGACGACGCGCGCGCCTTCGAAACCCTCCTGACCCGGCGGCCTGGCGCTCGTACCTGGGCTGAGCGCGTTGGCTATAGAGCCCTCTACAGCACCGGAGGAGCCGCCATCCCCGATAACGATGAATAGCGGGGCAGTGCACGGGAGGGAAGCCGTTGTTCAGATTCTCATTCTGGATAGGGCGAGTACCGAGCAACCTGTAGCCGCTGTGCTTGACACGGGTTTCACGGGATACCTTGCGCTGCCGCAACCGATGATTCGTCGGTTCGGACTGATCAGCGAAGGCGAAGGCCGCATTACACTGGCCGACGGAAGCGTGCAGATGCACGACATCTACCGCACTGCGGTCATCTGGCACGGGGAGCGGTGGACAGTTCCCATAATGGGGGTCGGCGACAAACCCCTGATCGGGATGCGTCTGCTCGCTGGAAGCCGTGTCACGATGGACGTAGTCGACGGTGGCCCCGTAACCATCGAACCCCTCGCTGCCTAGCCCTCGCTTCCCACCCTTCTCCCACACTTCCCATCTGCTAACATCCGCCTGCCATGGACTTCGAACTCGAATGGACGCCTGAGCAGGACGCGTTCCGCGCAGAGGCGCGCGCCTGGATCGAGCAGAACGTCCCCCGCATCCCCGACCACCCGGACCCGGCGAACCTCACCCGCGAGGAGTACGAGCTCCAGCGCGATTTCGGGCGCAGGCTGGGCGCAAAGGGCTGGCTCTACCCCACGATGCTCGCCGAATACGGCGGCGGTGGACTCTCCATGGAGCTCGCCATGGCGCTCGAGGAGGAGCTCGATCGCTACAACATGCCGCTGCCGCCCTACTACGACACCGGCGGGAAGCTCGGCGGAGTCGCCATCCTCGTCTGGGGCACGGAGGAGCAGAAGGCGCACTTCCTCCCCATGATCCTGCGCGGCGAGATACGCACCTGGCAGCTGCTGACCGAGCCCGAGTCCGGCTCCGACCTCGCCAGCGTCCGCACCACCGCCATCCGCGACGGCGACGAGTACGTCGTCAACGGCACCAAGATATTCGTCGGCAGCAGCCACGGCGCCGAGTACTCCTGGATGATCGTCGTGACCGACGCGGACGCGCCGCGCCACGAGAACCTCGGCTGGCTGATGATGCCGATGGACCTCCCCGGCATCACCGTTGAGCAGATGGACCTCCTCTTCGTCGGCGGCGAGCGCGGGGCCGCAAGCGGCATCAAGAACACGGTCTACTTCGACAACGTCCGCGTGCCTGCGTTCAACCTCGTCGGCGGCGAGGGCAACGGCTGGAAGGTCGCGGGGACGCACCTCGAGATCGAGCACGGCCTGCTCCGCAGCGCCGTCCGCGACGACCCACTCACCGAGCGCGTGTTCGACTACGCCCGCAACGCGAAGCGGGGCGGCAGGCCGCTGCTGGAGGACCAGGACGTGCGCGACCGCCTCGTCGACTTCTACATCGACTCAGAGGTGACGCGCCTGCTGCACTTCCGCAACTACGCCTGGCGCGGCCAGGGCAGGCAGCTCACCTACGAAGGCGCGCAGGCGTACCTCTACCAGAAGCGCGGCCAGCTCTCGAAGGCGCGCGCCGTGCTCGACGTGATGGGGCCGCAGGCGCTCGTCGAAGCGCCCGACGAGTGGGCCGTCGCCGACGGCCACGTCGAGGTGCACCAGCGCGGCTCCATCGTCGACCAGCACCCCGGCGGCACCGCCGAGATACAGCGCGTCATCATCGCGCGGAGGCTCGGCATCGGGCGCGACGTTCGGGAAGAGCCGGGGAGACTCCGCTAGCCATGGACCTGCTCCTCAACGAACAGCAGCGCATGCTGCAGTCCACCATCCAGGACCTGCTGCGCCGCGACCTCACGAAAGAGACGCTCGTTGCCATCGACGCCGGGAACACGGACGTTGCGCAGGGCTGGCCCGCGCTCGCGTCCACCGGCCTGCTCGGCAGCCTCGTGCCGGAGGAGCACGGCGGGGTTGGCGGTTCGTTCAGCGACGCGGGCGTCCTCTTCGAGGAACTTGGCAGGGGCCCTGTGCCCGGCGCGCACTTCTCGTCCGGCGTCTTCGCGGCGCTCATCCTGCAGGAATGCGGCAGCACCGATCAGCAGGCTGCGCACCTGCCCGCGATAGCATCGGGCGACGAGGTCTTCGCCGTCGCCGTCACCGAGCCCGAGTACGGCTGGGAGCGCGGCGACGTTCAGGTGACCGCGGAGCGCACGTCGGACGGCTACACGCTCAGCGGGGTGAAGCTCCACGTGCCCGACGCCACGCAGGCGACCCACCTCATCGTTGCCGCGCGCACCAGCGGCGAGAGCGTCGGCCTGTTCATCGTCCCCGCCAACGCTCCCGGCGTCGCTTGCAGGACGCTTAGTGGGCTCTCGACCGGCCTCGGCGAGGTGCAGCTGGACGGCGTCGCTGTTGGCGAGGACGCGCTGCTCGGCGACGCGGCGGACGGCTGGGATGCGTTCGAGCGCGGGATGCTCAAGGCGACCGCCGTGCTCTCCGCCTACCAGGTCGGCGGACTGGAGAGCGTCTTCCAAATGTGCCTGGAGTACAGCCGCACGCGGCGGCAGTTCCAGCAGCCCATCGGACGCTTCCAGCGCGTGCAGGACCACATCATCGACATCGTGAACCACCTGGACGCCGCCCGCTGGACGACCTACGAGGCGCTCTGGAAGCTCGACACCGGACGTCCCGCCGAGGGCGGCGTGCACATGGCGGCCGCCCTGGCGAGCGAGGGCTACTACCTCGCCTGCAACGCTGCACACGACGTCCACGCAGGCGTCGGCATCGTCCGCGAGTACGGCCTCACGCTGCACACCCGCATGTCACGCACCCTCTACCACCACCTCGGCAGCCCCCGCTATCACCGCCGCAGGCTCGCCGGGGCGCTCGGCCTCTAGCCGGGCCTGCCCTCCCCATGCTCTCCCCCTACCGCGTCATTGACCTCGCAGACGACCGGGGCATCTTCTGTGGTCGCGTCCTCGCCGACCTCGGCGCGGAGGTCGTTAAGGTCGAGCCCGTCGCCGGCGACCCCGCCCGCCGCATCGGCCCCTTCTTCCACGACGAGCCCGGCGTCGAGAACAGCCTCTTCTGGCAGCTCTACGCCGCGAACAAGAAGAGCCTAGCGCTCGACATCGCTTCGGACACCGTGCGCGAAGCGCTGCGACGGCTCATCGCCTCCGCCGACTTCCTCATCGAATCGTTCCGCCCTGGCTACCTCGACAGCCTCGGTCTGGGCTACGACGACGTCCGCGCGCTCAATCCCACGCTCGTCTACGTCTCGATAACGCCGTTCGGCCAGGACGGCCCGTACCGCGACTTCGCCGCGACCGACCTCACTGGCTCCGCGCTCAGCGGCTTCGCCTACCTCACCGGCGACCCGGACCGTCCCCCGCTGCGCGTGAGCGTGCCGCAGTTCTGGACGCTGGGGGGCGCGGCGGGCGCGGCGGGCGCTATGACGGCGCACGCGCACCGCATCAACACCGGACGCGGCCAGCGCGTGGACGTCTCATGCCAGCAGGCGCTCACTCGCACGCTCTCCCACGCCCCGCAGTTCTGGGATATGAATGAGATCATCCTCAAGCGCTCCGGCCCCTTCCGCCCCATCGGCGACGGCCGCAACCTGCGCGTGAACTTCGAGTGCGCCGACGGCTACGTCAACTACATCCAGCCCGGCGGCGCGACCGGCGGACGCGCCATGGCCGCCCTCTGCGCGTGGATGGACGAGCACAGCGAAGGGCACCCGCTCCTCAGCGGCACCGACTTCGGCGCGTACGGCTTCGGCCAGCTACCCGACGACGTACTCGACGCGATGAGCGAGACGCTCGAGGCGTTCTTCCGCTCCCGCACGAAACGCCACCTCTCTGAGGAGGCGATCAAGCGGCGCGTCCTCCTCTTCCCAGTCAACGACCCCGCCGACGTCTGCTCGTACCCCCAGCTCGCCGCGCGCGGCTTCTTCCGCGAGACCGAGGCGCCCGACGGCGGCACGATGACGACCCTCGGCCCATGGGTGAAGTCGAGCGAGCGCCCGCTGCCGCTCCGCCGCGCGCCGAGGCTCGGCGAGCACACGGGAGAGGTCCTCGCCGGCCTCGGTTTCTCGACGGATGAGATAGCGGACCTGCGCGTATCGGGAGCGGCACGATGACCGAATACTCCGCTAAACCGTTCGAGGGGCTGCGCGTCCTCGACTTCTGCTGGGTCGTCATCGGCCCCATGACGACGCGCTACTTCAGCGACTTCGGCGCCGAGGTGCTGCGCGTCGAGTCGTCGCTGCGTCCTGACGTCATCCGCCACGGCCTGCCATTCGCGGAGGGCAAGCCGGGGGTCAACCGGAGCGGCTACTGGGCCAACTACAACAGCGGCAAGCTCGGTCTCGGCCTCAACATGGCCGATGAGCGCGCCCGAAACCTCGCCTTCCGCCTCGCGACGGAGTGGGCGGACGTCGTCACGGAGAACTTCACGCCGGGCACGATGGAGAAATGGGGCCTCGGCTATGACGCGCTTCGGAAGCACAACCCCGGCCTCGTCATGTTCAGCGCCTCCATGCTCGGGCGCGGCGGCCCGTACGACTCTCAGCCCGGGTTCGGCCCTGTGCTGACCGCGCTCTCCGGTCACACCAACTTCACCGGCTGGCCTGACCGTGTGCCCGTCAGCCCCTACGGCGCGTACACGGACTTCCTCATCCCGCACATCGCTTTCTCAGCCGTGTGCGCCGCGCTCGACCACAAGCGCCGCACCGGCCAGGGGCAGTACCTCGACCTTTCGCAACTGGAAGCCGCCCTCTACTTCGCCGGGCCGCCCGTCCTGGACTATCTCGCCAACGGACGTATCCAGACGCGCAACGGCAACCACGACCCCGACATGGCCCCCCACGCCGTCTACCGCTGCGACGGCAACGACCGCTGGTGCGCCATCGCCTGCCCCACCGACGCCGCGTGGCACGCCCTCGCGCAGACGATAGACCGCCCTGACCTGGCCGACGACGCCACCCTCGCGACCCTCGACGGACGCAAGCAGCGCGAGGCCGAACTCGACGCCGCCATTGAGGCGTGGACGATCACCCGCTCTCCCGACGAGGCGATGCAGGCCTGCCAGGCCGTGGGCGTCGCCGCTGGCGCCGTGCGCGACTGCCGCGATCTCTTCGACGACCCGCAGGAAGCGCATCGCGGCCACTTCGTGTTCATGGATCACCCGGAGATGGGACGCTACGCCTCGGACGCCAACTGCTTCCAGCTCTCCGAGACCGCGCCGGACTACCGCCGCTCTCCTCTCCTCGGCGAGCATACCGAGTACGTGATGCGCGAACTGCTCGGCATGCCCGAGAGCGAATACCGCGCGCTGTCAGACGACGGCGTGTTCGAGTAGGACGACCTACCCGCCCCTTGCTGTCCTGACGAAGTGGCCCGCTGAGAGCGCGCCTCCTGCCACGCCTGCGGCCAGCCCCGCCACGCCCATGAGCGCGACCGTGGCCAGACTCGCGTCGGTGTCCAACAGCCCCGCTTCGCTGATCGGCGGCCTCACCAGCAGCGGCGCGAGTAACCAGAAGACTGCTCCGCTACCGGCCCACGCCCTCGCCAGGGGGCACGTCCACTCCTGCGACCACGCTCTCGGCCCAAGCCTCAGCAGTGCCCCCATGGCGCCGCCCGTCGCTGCCCCGGCCGCGCCGCCTGCGGCCGGAAACACGAGGAGAGATACACCCGCACTACAGGCATCCAGCGAAGCAGCCCGGCACTCCGCGGCCAGGAACATCGTCCATATCGCGGGTATCAACCCAACAAAAGCGCCGATAGCAGCGCCGATGAGCAGGCCCGCCAGAGTCATCACCACCCATCGGAATGCGCCGGGCACGAATGCCCGCAGGATGAGGTACTGCGCAAGGAGTACGGGAACGCCGAAACTCAGCCCCACGGGTATCTGCCATCGCCAGGAGAAGAGGAGGTTGCCCAGACCGCTCTCGACCGCTATGGCGCTGCTCACGACCTCGGCCAATCCCGCACCCACTCCCAGCCCGATAGCCGTGCCGGATACCCAGAGTAACCACAGTCTTCTCTGCATGGCTTGTAGCATAGTCCAACCATCGGCAAACCCAGCCCGGAGGCAGCGGCATGAGCAAGGAAACCTTCAGCGAAGCGGTACGATTCTTCCTCGATGTGGCGTCCCATGTTCCCGCCAACGCCTGGACGAACGAGGCGCTGGGCGTCTGGAACGTCCGCGACCTCGTTGGCCACACGAGCCGCGCCATCCTGCTCGTCGAGGAATACGCCACAGAGGGAACGACCCGGCGCGGTTTCGGCACGCCGGATGAGATTGCGGAGCGCGGGCGGCAGGCGGGCCGCGCGCTCGGCGACGATCCGGCAAGCGCGCTGCGCACGCTCGCTGACCGAGTGCTCGCACTCGTGGAAGGCCTGCCGGACGACCACCCCATGCACACGCCGGGCGGCGTACGTCCCCTCTCCCGTTACCTCCCTACCCGCGTTGCGGAGTTGACGATACATACCATCGACCTCGCCGGAGCGCTGGGGATCGAAGCCGAGCCGCCGCGCGAGTGCGTCCGGGCCACGCTGCACGCCCTTGCGGACTATGCCGTGCGACAGGGCACAAGCATGGATGTAGCCTTCGCGCTGACGGGACGCAAGCCACTCCCTCCGGGGTTCAGCGTCGTGCCATAGCCTCAACCCCCGCACTGAACCCGCGCCGTGATAGGCTTGCGCGTGACACCCGGCGACTCAGGAGGACGTGCATGGCGGACAAGCCGCTGGAAGGGAAGGTCGCGCTCGTAACGGGCGCGGGAAGCTCCATGGGCATGGGGCGCGAGATGGCGCTTGCGCTCGCGGAAGCCGGAGCGCGCGTCGCCCTCATGGACATCGACGCCGACCAATTGGAGCGCAACGCGAACGACGCGCGAGAGGTCGGCGGCGACGGTTGCGCGCTCCCCATCGTCGGCAGCGTCAACAGCTGGGACGACACACAGCGCGCCGTGAGCGAGACCATCGCTGGCCTCGGTGGCCTGCACATAGTCATCAACAACGCAGGAGTCCCCAGCCGCCGGCCCGGCGGTTTCTGGGAGTTGCCGCCGGAGGAGTGGATACACGCCCTCAGCGTCAACACCAACGGTCCCTTCCTCATGGCGCGCGCCGCCGTGAACCACATGCGGGAGCAGGGCTGGGGACGCATCATCGGCGTGACCACGAGCCTCGACACCATGATCCGCAACCTCCCCTACGGCCCGTCGAAGTCCGCGCACGAGTCGTTCATCGCCATCATCGCCAAGCAGCTCGACGGCTCCGGCGTCACCGCGAACGTCCTCATCCCCGGCGGGGCCACGAACACCAACTTTATCTCGGACGCCGACGTGCGCGACCGCGACGCCCTCATCCAGCCGGACGTGATGCGAGCGCCGATAGCCTGGCTCGCTTCCAACGAGGCCGACGGCACCACCGGACGCCGCATCATCGCCTCGAAGTGGGACGAGAACCTGCCCATCGAACAACGCCTGGAAGCCGCCGCGGCGCCTGCCGCGTGGCCCCAACTCGGACGCCCCGCCGGTGCACAGGGGCCCTAGGAGCACACGATGACCACCAACCCGCACGACGAACTGCAGGAAGCAGCCCTCAACCACCTCTGGATGCCGACCCAGGACTGGAGCGACCTCGCCGAGAACGGCGTGACGTTCATGGACGAGGGCGAAGGCGTCCGCATCAAGTCCAGCGACGGCAAGTGGGGCTACGATGGCGTGGCCGGGCTGATGCTCGTGAACGTCGGCCACGGACGGCAGGAGATCGTGGACGCCGTCGCCGCGCAACTGGGCAAGCTGCACTACGCCAACACGTTCAAGTACGGCTCGGAGCCCGTGGTGCGCTTCGCGGCCAAGGTCGCCTCGCACACGCCGGGCGACCTCAACCGCACCTACTTCACCAGCGGCGGCTCCGAGGCGGTCGAAACTGCACTGAAGATCGCCTACCGCTACCACTACAACCGCGGCGAGCCGGGCAGGCGCAAGTTCATCGGTCGCGAGGGCTCCTACCACGGCACGACTCGCGGCGCGCTCAGCGTCTCCACCTCCGCCGTCCTCGACCGCCCCTCTTACGGCGAGATCCTGCCGGACAACTTCTTCGCCGCCCCGCAGCCCGCGTACTACCGCCGCGAGGACGCATCGCTCTCGCCGTCCGAGTTCAGTATCCGGTGCGCGCAGGCCGTCGAGGACATCATCGTCGAAGAAGGGCCGGAGACCGTCGCCGCCGTCATCGCGGAGCCCGTCTCCTTCTCCGCCGGGGTCGCCATCCCCGCCGCCGAGTACTGGCCGATGCTCCGCGACATCTGTGACCGCCACGGCGTGCTGCTCATCGCGGACGAGGTCATCACCGGCTGGGGACGCACCGGCAGGTGGTTCGGTATCGAGCATTGGAACGTCGTTCCGGACATGATGACGATGGCCAAGGGCATCACCAGCGGCTACTTCCCCGTCGGCGCGTGCGTCGTGCGCGACGCCGTGTTCGAGGAGTTCCAGGGCGGGCCGGAGACGACGTACCGCCACGGCATCACATACGGTGGACACCCCGCCGGCGGCGCGGCGGGCCTCGTCAACGTCGACATCATGGAACGCGAGGACCTCATCGGGAACTCGGAGCGCATGGGCAAGCGCCTCCTCGACCGGCTCGAAGCGCTCCGTGACCGTCCCACCGTCGGCGACGTGCGCGGCCTCGGCCTCATGTGCGCCGTCGACCTCGTCTCCGACAAGGAGGCGAAGACGCCCCTCTCCGAGACGCCCGGCGCGGTCGAAGGCCTCAACCAGCGCCTGCTGGACGGCGGTCTCTACACCCGCGCGACACGCCAGGTCTTCTTCGCGCCCCCGCTCTGCATCACCGCGGAAGAGATCGACGACATAGCGGACATCTTCGAGCGCTCGCTCACCGCCACGGAGCAGGAGCTCGGCCTGGCGTAGAAGAGCCCCTGTCGTTCCTGTGAAAAGGCTCTACGCAGCATACCTCGTCATTCCCGCACCAGCGGGAATCCAGGGTGCGCGGGCAGCGCACGCTCGCCCCGTTCGCATGCCCTCGCTGACGACGAGCGCTCCCCCCTTTCATCCCCTTACACGGCCTGACAAGGCCCTGGGCCATTCTTGTGAAAATAGGCGTTCGTCGTTCCTGCGCAGGCAGGAACCTCGCCTGGGTGCCCCGCTCATGGCGAGCCTGTCGAACCATCCCTGGATTCCCGCACTGACGGGAATCCAGGGTGGCCGGGCAGGTCACGCGGGGCGGAGTGGAAAGGCGGGGCGCGTCCTGCCGTCTACTGCGTTACTCGGCTGGCAAGTACGGGTGAGCGTGGCCTGTCGCCTCCTCCTTTTCATTCCCTTACGGGGCCTGATAAGGCCCCGAGGCATTCCTGCGAGGGCCTCGTCGTTCCTGCGCAGGCTCGCGCTTAGCGCGCAACCTCGCGTCCCACCTCTCCCTCGGGGAGAGGTCGCGCTGAAAGCGCGGGTGAGGGCTCTCGCCCCTGCCCGGCTAACGCCCGGCCAGCTCCGCTATCGCCGCGATCGCGCGCTCGACGTCGCCTTCATTGTTGAACGCCGCCGTGCAGATCCGCACGCCGGGAGGATGCCCCACGTGGCGCGCCACGATGCGATGCGTCTCCCACAACGCCTCGACGAACGCCGCCGCCTCCCAGCCCTCCACGCTGATGACCGTGATGGCGCACGACGTGGGACCGTCGACTGGCCCATTGAAGCTGACCCCGCCGATGCCGGACAGCTCCGCGCGCAGCGCCGACGCCAGCCCGCAGGCGTGCTCCTCGACGCGCTCAGGGCCCAACTCGCGGTTGATGCGCACGGCCTCCGCGTACCCGGCGCGCTCCGCGACACCCTGCGACGCGAGCGAGTACTGGGCCAGCCCTGACCGGAACCCCGTGCCAGACCGCCTCAACTGGGGCTTCAGCAGCTCCCTGCGGTCGGGCCGCACGTAGAACGCGCCGCTCCCCGTCGGCCCCATCAGCCACTTCTGCCCCGACGTGGCGTAGAAGTCGACGCCCATCGCGGCGAAGTCCATCGCGATGTGGCCCCCGGTCTGCGCCCCGTCATACAGCACGAGCGCCTCAACCTCGTGCGCCGATTCCACGATCTCCTTCGCGGGCACGCGCAGGCCCGTCGTGAACATGACGTGGCTGAGCGCCGCCACCTTCACACGAGAGTCCAGCGCGGACCGCATCGCCTCGATGCACGCGTCCGCCGAAGCGTCCGGCGGTATCGACACGCGCCTGATCTCCACGCCGCGCTCCTCCAGCACCGCGACCGGCGAGTCGATGCCCGGGTGCTCCAGGTCGGTCGTGAGCAGCACGTCTCCCGGCTGCCAGTCGAGGCCGAACAGCGCGATGGCGACCCCCTCCGACGTCCCGTGCGTTATCAGCATGTCCGCAGGGTCGACGTTGTACAGCTGCGCCGCCTCCGTCCGCGCCTCTTCCTCCACCGCCGACGCGAACGCCCTGCCCTCCGGCCCTGCGGGCCCTCCCGCGCTCTCGCGCGCACCGGCGTCCCGCATGCGCTCGATCACCTGCGACGGGCTCGGGCCCGCCCAGCCCGCGTTCATGTACGTCATCGACTCCATACAGGCGATCGAATCACGCAGCGAAGCGAAGTCCATCTGTCACCCCCGGTTCTGCCGGTCGTAGCCGTCCGGGTCGGTATGCTACTCCACGCTGCCGCCTCCGGCGTGCCGGGCGTTCGGCGAAGTCCGCTCCGCCTGCTAGAATCCACGCATCCTGCCCACTGGGAGAACACCCATGGCGAACTACATCCTCCTCATGAAGCTCACACCGGAAGGACAGCACGCCATCCTGGAGAACCCGGACTCCATCGCGGAGGCCGCTGCCGAGGTCCACGTACCGGAAGTGACCGGCCTCGGCCTCTACGCCGTGCTCGGTCCCTACGACTTCGTCAGCATCATCCAGGCGCCGGACAATGAGGCGGCGGCCCGCTATTCGGTCCGCCTCGGCGTCCACATCGGCGTGAGCATAACCACCCTCCCCGCCGTCCCCATCTCTCTCCTCCACGAGCGCGACGACCCGGACATAGACTCCCTCATCACGGGACGGGCAGCACCCATCGGCGAGCCCGCCGGTCCCGACGGCTCCACTCGCGCCTGACCTGCGTGTGACCTGCTAGAATCCGCGCGCACGAACCGCATATTGAGACAACGCAACCGGGAGGCAGCACAATGACCACCACGAATCTTGAGATCATCGTCGACGGCGACGGCCACATCATGGAGGACATCCCGGCCATGGCCCAGTTCCTCCCGCCCAAGTTCCGCGACCACCCGTCGCGCAACCTCAACTCTTCCCTCTTCCCACCCCTCGACCACCTCCACGCGGGGCACTTCGTCGAAACCCCCGGACGCCGCGACCGCAAGGGCGCGTTCGTCGGCCCGGACGGCTGGGAGGTCTTCCTCACCGACGTCGGCATCGACGCCACCGTCCTCTATCCCACCACCGCCCTCTCCTACGGCAAGATCGTCAGCCGCGACTGGGCCATCGCCACCGCGCAGGCCTACAACGACTGGCTCTACGACACCTACGTCAAACGCGACGGCCGCTTCCACGGCGTCGGCCTCATCCCCATGCAGGAGCCCGCAGAGGCCGTCAAGGAGCTCCGCCGCTGCGTCGAGGACCTCGGCTTCGTCGGCGCGATGCTTCCCTCGTTCGGCCTGCCCGACCACCTCGGCTCGAAGATCTACTGGCCCGTCTACGAGGAGGCCGACCGCCTCGGCTGCGCCATCGCCGTTCACGGCGGCGCGCACAGCGGCATCGGGCTGGACCACATGAACGTCTACGCCCCCATCCACGCGCTCGGTCACCCCGCCGGACAGGCCATCGCTCTCGCGGGCATGGTCTTCAACGGCGTCTTCGAGCGCTTCCCCAACGCCCGCTTCGGCTTCCTGGAAGGCGGCATCGGCTGGTTCGTCATGTGCCTGGAGCGCTTCGACCGCTCCCACAGCACGCACATGGAGTACCAGCTGCGCGACGATGACATGCTTGGCCCCAAGGTCGGCGACAGCGTCCACGAGTACATCCAGCGCCAGATCGACAACGACCGCCTCTTCATCGGCTGCGAGGGCGAGGAGCCTGCGATCGCGTTCGCGGTCAGCCAGGTCGGCAACAAGCCCTTCTTCTTCTCCACCGACTTCCCCCACGAGGTCACGACCGAGACCTGCCGCCACGAACTGCAGGAACTCCTGGACAACCCCCAGCTCACCGACGAGGACAAGGAAGCCATCCTCCACAAGAACTCCCGCCGCTTCTACCGCTTGGGCGACGCTTAGCCAGGAACGGAAACCGAAGTAGTACAACGAGGTGTAAGAGGACATGATCCCAAGCCACGTCAACGAGGAACTCACGCAGGTCAGCGCGGGCACGCCGATGGGCGAGCTCATGCGCCGCTACTGGCATCCCGTCGCCGCCGCCGGCGAGTTGATGGAGCGTCCCACGAAGGCGGTTCGCATCCTCGGTGAGGACCTCGTCCTCTACAAGGACAAGTCCGGCACCCTCGGGCTGATCGAACGCTTCTGCCCCCACCGACGCGTCGACCTCTCCTACGGCATCCCCGAGGAGCACGGCCTCCGCTGCATGTACCACGGCTGGATGATGGACGAGACCGGCCAGTGCATCGAGCAGCCGTTCGAAGAGACCGTCCACCCGGACGGGCGCTTCAAGGAGAAGGTCAAGGTCGCCGGCTACCCGGTGCAGGAGCTCGGTGGACTCATATTCGCCTACATGGGCCCGCAGCCCGCGCCCCTGCTCCCTCGCTGGGAGCAGCTCACCTACGACGACGCGGTGCGCGACATCGCCATCTCGCACCTGCCGTGCAACTGGCTGCAATGCCAGGAGAACTCGGTCGACCCCGTGCACACGGAGTGGCTGCACTTCTACTTCGGCAACTACGTCCGCAATGGCGTCGCCGCCCCGCCTGAGAGCCAGCCCAAGACCATCAAGATCGCGTTCGACGCCTTCGAGTACGGCATCATCAAGCGCAGGCTGCAGTTGGGCTTCCCGGAGGACGGCGAGGACTGGGCCAAGGGCCACCCCATCATGTTCCCCAACATCCTCTTCGTCGGCGACCAGGTCCGCACCACCACGCAGTGGCGCGTGCCCATCGACGACGAGAACACGTACCACGTCTCCTACTACGTCTACCGCGCCAGGCCCGGCACCCCCGTGCCTCAGCAGGACGTCGCCGCCTACCGCTACGTGCCGCTCTACGAGCCGGACGGACGCTTCTACACCGGCGTCACGTTCAACCAGGACTACACGATGTGGGTCACCCAGGGCGCCATCGCCAAGCGCGACAAGGAGATGCTCGGCGAGTCCGACGTCGGCCTCATCCTCTTCCGCAAGATGCTGCGCCAGCAGATGAAGGTCGTCGAGGACGGCGGCGAGCCCATGAACGTCTTCCGCGACCCTGCCGTCGCGAACCACATCGCACTGCCCATGGAGAGCGTCAAGCACGGCATCAAGCCGGACGGACGCTACCGCCCCGGCGAGGGCGGCGAGAGCCCCATCATCCCCATGATCGAGGAAGTACTTCGCTCGTGGGTGCCGGAGGAGGTCGCCGCCCAGCCTAAGGACCTGGAACTCTTCTAGGCCGGCGCCACAAAACCTGACCGAACGTAAAGGAGGACCTATGTCCCGCGAGATCGACGAGATCAAGTACGAAGTCGCAATGGCAACCCGCATCCTCTCCCACATGGGCCTCGCCACCGGCGTGACTGCGGCCCTCGGACACGTCAGCATGCGCGTCCCCAACCAGCCTGAGCTGTTCGTCGTCAAGGGCCGGGGCTACGCCATCGACGCCCTGGAGGAGATGCAGTACTACGACATGATCGTCTGCAACCTGGACGGCTACAAGGTGGACGGCCCCGCCAGGTCCACCCAATGCTCCGAGGTCAAGATCCACTCCTCCATCATGAAGGCGCGCCCGGACGTGAACTCGGTAGTCCACGTGCACCCGCGCAACGTCGTCCTGATGACCGTCCTCGGCGAGCAGATCCGCCCGATGGCGCAGGAAGGCGCGCAGATGGTCATGGAGCACCCCCACCCGCTCTACCCCCACACCAAGACCGTCTGGAGCCACGAGGAGGGCCTGGAACTCGCGGAGTGCCTCGGCGACAACAAGTTCGTCCTCATGCAGGGTCACGGCGCATCGATGACCGGCAGAGACCCCCAGGACTCCGTCATCAGCATGCTCCAGTTGGAGGAGCAGGCGCGCATGAACTACTGGGGCCTCGTCGCCAAGGGCTCCGACCACCCCTACCTCTCCGACGAGCTCGTCATGGAGTCGGTGAACCGCCCGCCGCAGCACGAGTACCCGCACTTCAAGGAGCTCATGCGCAGCATCGGCGGCAACCCGCCGCGCGACGGCGTCTGGAACTCCTACAAGAAGAAGGTCTCCGGCGACATGATCGCCCCGTAACTATCCGGTGCGGTCCCCTCTCCCTACACCTACCAGGGGAGAGGGACAGGATGAGGGTACTGAAGGGGGCGGCCAACTGGCCGCCCCTCTCTTTTAGCCCAACCTGTGACACGCCCCCATTGCGCCGATGGCCCCCGCCTCCCTACCATGGTTCGCAGCGAGGCACGGATTGGTGAGTGGCCACCATGCTCGGCATCGTGAGCAGAAATGAACAGAAAAGAACAGTTTCTGAGCAGGAATGAACAGCGAATGAGCGGAAATGAACAGCCCAACTGCTCACTCCGGAGGCCTGATCTACGAGTGGGAATGAGGGGATGAGCAGAAATGAGCAGTCTTTCCCCTGCGAAACCTTTCCTGGGAGGGCCATCCTCGCCCCCATAGCGCCCCCTTGCCAACCTGTGCTACACTCTTCCGCGGTATGAACATCGCCGTCACCACGTGCGCTTGTTGTTGTCGACCATAGGGCCGACAGTACTCACACGCCGTCAAAACTGCGCCCTTCTCAGGAACCCCGAGAAGGGCGCTTTGTTATACAGAAGGAGAACCAGATGACCAGCACCGCTCCCCGCCCCATCATCCGAGGCACCAAGACCATCGAGGAGAAAAGGCAGTACGACTACTCCAAGGGCGTACTCCCCTACGTTCCCGAGGAGGTCGACGACTTCGAGACGGAGGCGACCCGCTACCTCAACGGCGAATGGCCCACCGAGGAGCAGTTCATCATGTACCGCCTCGTGCGCGGGGTCTACGGCCAGCGCCAGGCGGACGTGCAGATGATGCGCATCAAGATCCCCGGCGGCGCGCTCACCCCCGGGCACCTGGAGGCGTTCGGCGACGTCGTCAGCCAGTACGCTCCGCTCAAGAAGGGCCACATCACCACCCGTGAGAACCTGCAGGTCCACTTCGTCAAGCTCGCCGACACTCCCCACGTCATGCGTATCTTGGGCGACGCGGGCCTCATCACCCGCGAGGCGTGCGGCAACACCGTCCGTAACGTGGCGGGCGACCCCCTCTCCGGCGTGAAGCTGGAGGAGCCCTTCTACGTCGCGCCCTACCTCGCAGCCTACGCTCGCTACTTCGTCCGCCACGAGTACACGCAGGCGCTCCCCCGCAAGTGGAAGACCTCCTTCTCCAGCGGCGGAGACGATGACGTCGTGGCCGACATCCACGACCTCGCCTTCCTCCCGAAGCTCCGCGACCGCGAAGACGGCAGCGAGCCGGAGAAGGGCTTCGAGATCCGCATCGGCGGCGGCACGTCCATCATGCCCCGCCTCGCCTGGACGCTCTACGACTTCGTGCCTGTCACCGAGTACCTCAAGGTCGCCGAGGCCGCCATCCGCGTCTTTCATCGCACCGACGAGCTCCGCAAGAACCGCATGCGCGCGCGCATCAAGTTCTACGTCGACCGCATCGGCATCGAGGCCTTCCGCGAGGAGGTCGAGCAGGAGATGCAGGGCGACTGGGCGCAGGCCGACTTCGACCCCACGCCCTGGATGGAGCTCCCGCCTGAGATGATCGACGAGCCCCCTGCCCTCGTGCCGGTCGAAGCGCACGACGAGCCTGAGTTCCTCGCGTGGCGCAAGGACAACGCCCACCCGCAGCAGCAGGAGGGCTACTACGTCGTCTACGTCACGCTCCCGCTCGGCGACATCTTCGCGCACCAGTTCCCCGTGCTCGCCGACATCGGACGCAAGTACGCCGGCGGCATCCGCGCATCCACGGAGCAGAACATCCTCTACCGCTGGGTGCCGGAGGGCTACCTGTACGACGTCTGGGCCGCGCTCAAGGCCACCGGCCTGGCCGAGGACGGCGCGAACTCCATCACGGACGTCGTCTCCTGCCCCGGCACCGACAGCTGCAAGATGGGCATCACCTCCTCGATGGGCGTCGCCGAGGCGCTTCGGAGCAGTATCCGCAGCTACGGCTCCGATGACCCTGCCGTCAAGAGCCTGCACGTCAAGGTCAGCGGCTGCCCCAACGGCTGCTCGCGCCACCACATCGCCAACATCGGTTTCCACGGCGCGGCCACCAAGGGCGACGGCAACCAGGTGCCCGCCTACGAGGTCTTCCTCGCGGGCAACTACGGCAACCAGGACCCCACCCGCTTCGGCCACCGCGTGAAGGCCAAGGTGCCCGCCAAGCGCGTCCCAGCCTTCATGGACGGCATCCTCGCCCACTACCAGTCCAACCGCGACGACGGCGAGTCGTTCAACGACTACGTGGACCGCGTCGGCACCGCCCCGTTCGAGGAGCTCGCCGGACAGTTCCGCGAGGTCGGCGCCCTCAACAAAGAGAACCTCGACAACTACATCGACTGGGGCAAGAACATCCTCTACAAGCTCGAACGCGGCGAAGGCGAGTGCGCGGTCTAGTACACCGCACGGGAATCCATAGACCTACAAGGGCACCCCTCGGGGTGCCCTTCCCGTGATTGCGCGATGCTTCTCTGGTAGAGTCAAGCCATTCGATGAACTGTGCATAAGGAGGGAGCCATGTCCGTAGAAGGCAAGGTAGTACTCATCACCGGAGGCGCGCGAGGGATGGGACGCGAGATGGTGCGCGCGTTCCTGAAGGAAGGAGCCAAGGTCGTCGCCACCGACCTCTCGTGGGTTCCCACCGGCGTCTCCAACGACGACTTCGACTTCTTCGAAGAGATCAGGGAGAACCCCAACGCGCTCATCTGCACGATGGACATAACGCTTCAGTCGCACGTCGATGAGGCGTACAGGAAGACGATCGAGAAGTTCGGCACCGTCGACGTCATCATCAACAACGGTGGCACGCGCCAGCGGGACCTCTACCTAGACACCCACGGCAGCGTCACCGTCCTCGAGACCGACATCAGCGAGTGGGAGAAGATGTTCGGCACGCACGTCTTCGGCAACCTCCGCGTTATCAAGCGGTTCGTGCAGCCGATGATCGAGAAGCGCAGCGGCAGCATCATCAACTCCTCGTCCAGCCAACTGCTCAACGCCCACGCCTCCGGCCAGGGCGAGCCCGTGTTCTACGGCATGAGCAGAGAGGGCGCATACCAGCCTGCCAAGGCCGCGATGGGCTCCATGACCATCTACCTCGCCAAGGAGCTCCAGCAGTACAACATCGCCGCGAACGTCATGCTCCCCGGCCACACCGCCACCACCGGCTCCGACGAGCAGGAGCAGGTGCGCCACGAGATCAGGATGAAGCTGGGCCAGGAGCGGTCCAACTGGACGCCGCGCCGCGTGCGCGCCGACAACGTCGTCCCTCTCGCGCTTCACCTCGCCGAGCAGGACGGCAGCGGCATCACCGGGCGCTGGATAAGCTGCATGGGCTTCAACGAGGAGCAGGGCTTCGGTGGCTTCGAGACCTGGGGCCACCCCGACGACGTCGCAGCGGCCCGCGCCGCCGGCACGCTCTGATCGCCACCGGAGAGACACGTTTAGCACGCAGGGGCGGCCAATGGCCGCCCCTGCGTTTATTCTTGAGCAAGGTTGACGGCTAGCCGGGAACCCTGAGCTTCGCCTCAGGAATCTCGTTGGACTTTGCGTGCAGCCAGTCCTCCAACTGGTCGAGCCAGTCTGCACCCTTCGGCAACGTAGCCGAAGTCGTCCGCACGCGGTACCACTCCGGGTTGTCGACGCCGGGCGGCGTGATACCCTGCTCGCTCAACTCCCGCGCCGCGCGGATGAGCCTGCGCCGCACCCGGATGATCATTGCGTCGGACGTTCCCAGGTGCTCCTGCGTCCGGTCGTAGATCGGCCCCATGCTCTCGGTCGCGGCCTGGTCCTGCAGCGGGATGGTCGGGATGCCGGTGAACGTCTTCTCGCGCTGCGCCTCGCGGTCCTGACCGTAGTGGTTGCTGCGGTTCATCTCAGGCCGCCACCAGGAGAGGCCGTCCGCTTCCCTCGGCCGGAACTCGCCCACGCCGCTGCCGCCTCGGGCCATCGCTCCGGTCGGCCCCATCAGTTCCTCGAGCGACGTCACCGGGTTCCACAGCACTGTCCACACGATGGTGTGGTAGTCGTCCATCGGCACCCAGATGTGCCCTGGTACCGTCCCATCCGGATAGCCCGGGAAGAGCGTGTGGATGGGAAACATGAACTGAGTCACGCGCCAGTACGTCGTCTCCGGGTCCTCTTCGCGGTTCGCCGCGTAGACGACGCCGTAGTTCGTCGGCACCACTTCCAGCTTCGGGTGCTTGTCCGTGTGCCAGACGCCCATGTACGGAGGGTCGTCCGGGTTCAGCCTGCCGTGGAGGAAGTAGAGGTGACTGGTGTCGATGTCTCCCTCCAAGGCCTGCACCCAGTTGCACTCCCGCTGGAACGGCGTGAGCCGCCGGTGCGACGCGGGCACCGACATCCACTCCAGGTCGGGCAGCGGAGGCGGTGTCTCGCGAGGGCCCATGTACGTCCACACCATGCCGCCCGCCTCGATGCACGGGTACGCCCGCTGCCGCACCTTGGTCTTGAAGTTGCTCGCCGCGGGCTCGTTGGGCATGTCGACGCATTGGCCTGTCACGTCGTACTTCCAGCCGTGGTAGATGCAGCGGATGCCGTCGTCCTCGTTGCGGCCGTAGAAGAGCGAGCACCCGCGGTGCGAGCAATTCTCCGCCATCAGGCCAACCCGTCCGCTCGTGTCCCGCAGTATCACGAGGTCCTCGCCCAGCAGGCGGATGCGCTCCGGGCTGCTGTCGCGTTCGGGCAGGTCGGATGAGCGCATGACCGGCGTCCAGTACTGCCGGATCATCTCGCCCATCGGCGTGCCGGGGCCGACACGGGTCATCAACTCATTGTCTTCGCGAGTCAGCATCGGCTCCTCCTGCCCAGCAGCTTCTATGCTCGTCCATCCATGCGTCTTCCATGAATGTATGGATTGCCATTTCCCCTGTCAATGCGCGTGAATCGTACCGCTACGCCTCTACGATGCAGTTAACCTCCAATCTCGCCTTGACTTTGCCCATGTGCTGGGCTAGTTTGCCCTCGAGGGTACGGTCGGCAGAGTAACGACGCTGCGAGGAGAACAGCGATGCTCAGCGCGGAAGATAATGCGCTACTCACCCAGACAGGGCCGGGCACGCCGGGAGGCGAGATGCTCCGCCGCTACTGGCACCCTGTCGCCCTTGCAGAAGAGTTGCCGCTCGGTGGCTCCCCCCTGCATGTACGTATCCTCGGCGAAGACCTCGCGCTCTTCCGCAACCAGTACGGTGAACTCGGCCTGCTGGGAATCCACTGCTCGCACCGCGCCGCCGACCTGAGCTACGGACGCATCGAGGACGGCGGGCTGCGCTGCCTCTACCACGGCTGGCTGTACGACGTCCACGGAAACTGCCTGGAACAACCCGGTGAGCCGGAAGGCAGCACCTTCAAGGACAAGGTCAAGCACCTCGCCTACCCATGCGTCGAGGCCGGCGGGTTCATCCTGGCCTACATGGGCCCGGGCGAACCGCCGCTGCTCCCTGCCTATGAGTTCCTCACGGCTCCGGAGGAGTCCGTCTTCGCGTCGAAGCTGCTCTCCGCCTGCAACTACCTGCAGGGAAACGAGGGCAACATCGACCCCGTGCACCTCTCGTACCTCCACCGCTTCCTGCGGGAGGAAGAGCGGGCGCGCGCGGTCGTCGGCGGCACCGGCTCTTCCAATTCCTACTTCACCCACGACGTAAGCCCGACGATCGAGGTGGAGGAGACCTTCTTCGGGCTGCGCATATTCTCCGTGCGCGACGGCGGCGACGGCGCGAGTTACGTGCGTATAACCAACTTCGTCTACCCCAACATGGCCCCGAACCCGCAGGGCGTGGACGGCTTCAACATCAACTGGCACGTCCCCATCGACGACACCCACCACTGGAAGTTCCGCGTCAACTTCAGGCGGGGCGGCCCGCTGGACAAAGAGCAGCTCCGGAACGACTTCTACTCCGAGATGGGCGACGACTGGGTGCCCCACCGGAACCTCGGCAACCGGTTCATGCAGGACCGTGAGGAGATGGTCGCCACAAGCTTCATCGGCATGGGCCGGTTCTTCGCCGCGCACGACCTCTACGCGACCGAGACCCAAGGAGCGATACAGGACCGCTCCGCGGAGCACCTCGGCACGACGGACAAGGCCATCGCCGCGCATCGCCGCCTGCTGCTGCAGGCTGTCCGCGCCGTGCAGGATGGTGCAGACCCGCCCAACGTGACGCACGACCCTGTCCGCAACGACTACGAAGACCTCATCTGCGCGGACGCGATCGTGCCCGCAGGCGAGGACTGGCGTACCTCATGGAGGCAATACTTGAAAGTGGGGGCCGCCGCACGCTGACGTGCACCCCTGCCCTTGATCATCACACCGCGCCTACGTGCACAGGGAGGAAGCCATGCTGCGGTTCGATATGCGACACATCCTGTTGACGATACTGATGGCAGTCACTACGGGTGCGCTGCTGGTTGCTTGTGGGGCGGACCCCACCGCAACGCCGACACCTGCTCCCACGCCTACCCCACCGCCTGAGGCAACGCCCACGCCGATGCCGGTCCAGGTGGCAACGGCAACGCCGACGCCGTCGCGCCCCGAGTGGGAGATCCGGTGGGAAGAGACCATCGCCGCAGCGGAGGAAGAAGGCAAAGTGGTCGTAACCTCCTGCGGAGGCGAGGGCCGGCGCCGTGCCATGAACGAGGGCTGGGCCGAGGAGTTCCCGAACATCACCCTGGAACACCAGCCGTTCAACAGCCGGGACCTCTGGCCGCTCGTCGTCCGCGAGGCCGGATTCGGCCAGCACAACTTCGACATCCGTATCGGCGGCGCCGACACCACGACGTTCAGTGCGATGCACACCAACAGCACTCACGCACCGCTGGACTTCGACGAGTGGTTCATCCTGCCGGAGGTCCGCGACCCGGACGTCTGGCTCGGCGGCATAGACGGCGTCTGGCTGGACACGACGAAGCAGTTCGCCTGGCCCATCGTGCTCACTTCCTCGGCCGGAGACAGCTTCTGGGTCAACCGGAACATCATCCCCGAGTCGGAACTCAGCTCCGTTGAGCAGATCACAGACCCGAAGTGGAAGGGCCAGATCATCTCGCTCAGCTCCGAAGGCGGAGCAGCCCAGAACACGATGATGATGCAGATGCTCCAGTACGGAGAGGACTGGCTCAACGACCTACTAGCGAACGAACCCGTCGTGATCCGCGACCACCGCCAGCAGATCGAGTTCCTGCTCCGCGGGCAATACGGAATAGCGACGACCGTCGACACCAACGCGCTGAGGGACTTCATCGCGGAGGGCGTCGACCTCAGCCACATCGAGTCGCTCTCCGAGGAGGCACCGAGCCTCAGCAACGCCTGCGAATCGCTCCAGTTGCACAACAACATGCCCCACCCCAACGCCGCCAAGGTCTACGTGAACTGGCTGCTCACCAGGGAGCATCAGCAGTTGTGGAACGAAGTGGTGCCCACGAACAGCCGCCGCAAGGACGTCGAGTGCGGCCGCTGCAACCTGACCGTGACGGAAGAAGACCTCACGACATTCCGGCTCAGCCAGGACGAGGGGCTCTCGGAAGACCGCGCCCGGTTCACGGAACTGGTGCAGGGCGTCCTGATACAGTAAGGCTCACCACTGCTGGTGAGGCGTGATGCGCCTCACCAGCAGACGGCTTTCCCAATCGGGCGAGCCACAGGCTGAGCCTGTGGCTCGCTGAGTACTACGCCGGGGTTTCGATGTCGGACAGCATCCTCCAATTGGACCGTGTGAGCAGGACCTTCGGGACAACCAAGGCTGTCGACCAGGTCTCGCTCGACGTGCGGGCGGGAGAGATATTCACACTGCTCGGACCGAGCGGCTGCGGGAAGACGACGACCCTCCGCCTCGTTGCCGGCCTCGAACAGCCGGACAACGGCGAGATATGGGTACGCGACCGGCTGGTCGCTTCCGTCCCCCGCAACACCTTCGTGCCGCCCCACCAGCGCATGATGGGGATGGTGTTCCAGTCCTACGCCATCTGGCCGCACATGAACGTGTTCGACAACGTCAGCTACCCGCTCCGCATCCGGCGGATGAAGCGCGCAGAGATCCGGGACAGGGTGGAGCGTGTGCTGAACCTCGTTGGCCTGGACGGACTGGGAAGCCGTCCCGCCCCGATGCTCAGCGGCGGCCAGCAGCAGCGCGTCGCCCTCGCCCGCGCCCTCATCTACGAGCCCGCCGTGCTGCTGCTCGACGAGCCGTTCAGCAACCTCGACTCGAAGCTGCGTGAGCAGATGCGCGTGGAAGTGAAGCAGCTGCAGAAGACGCTCGGCATCACCGTCCTCTTCGTGACGCACGACCAGACGGAAGCGCTCAGCCTCTCAGACCGCATAGCGGTGATGAGCGATGGGCACGCCATCCAGGTGGCGGAGCCCAAGGTGCTCTACGAACAGCCCGAGGACTCATTCGTGCGCGACTTCCTGGGCAAGATGCTGAAACTCTCCGGCACGGTCATCTCCGTGGACGGCTCCGGCAAGCTCGAAGTGAGCATCGACGGCGGCTCGCAGAGCGTGGTCGCGGGGGCGCACGTGTCGAGGGACCTGGTCATAGGAAACGCCGCGACAATATCGGTGCGGCCGGAGGACGTGGTCGTCGGCGGAGAGCCCGGTGCGACGTCCAACCTGCTGGAGGGCGTCATCGAGTACCTGCTGTTCGTCGGCGACCGGTACGAGTGCTACCTGCGACTCGCGGGGGACTCGGTGATGATCTCGCTCCCGCGGGATACCCGGAAGAAGGAGGGGGACACCCTCACCGTCTACCTGCCGGAAGGAGCGGTCAGCGCATGGCAACCCGAATAGGCCAGTTGCGCCCAGCGCTGCTCAGGGTAGAGGTGAAGACGATCCTCTTCATGATCGTCATCATGTGGGTGGGCGTCATCGTCCTCTACCCCATCCTCCTGCTCTTCGTGGACAGCTTCAAGATCGGCGACGGCGTCTTCACTCCGCGCGCCGGATGGGGCATCTCCAACTGGGTATCCGCCTACCAGAACCCCGGCCTTATCCAGGCCCTGTGGAATACCATCCTCATCGTCGCCATCGTCCAGACGGTAGCGACCCCTGTCGGCATCACGCTCGCCTGGCTCACGGCCCGCACCGACCTTCCCGGCAAGGAGTGGATAGACCTCGCCTTCTGGGTCGCCTTCTTCCTTCCCACGCTGCCCGTCGTGCTCGGCTACATCCTGCTCCTCGCGCCCGAGTTCGGGCTGCTCAACCAGGCGTGGGCGGCGGTGTTCGGCGGCAGCGGCCCCTTCAACATCTACTCGATGGCCGGCATCGTCTGGCTGCACCTCGTGACCAAGACCATAGCGGTCAAGGCTATCCTCCTCCGCCCCGTGTTCCAGAACATGGACGCTTCGCTGGAAGAGGCCGCGAGGGTATGCGGCACCAGCGGGCCGTTCACGATCGTGCGCATCGTCATGCCCATCATGACTCCAGCCATCATGACGGTCGTCCTGCTCGGCATCCTGTTCGGGCTGGAGAGCTTCGAGATCGAGCGTGTCGTCGGCCCCCCTATCCAGTTCTTCAACTACGGAACGTTCATCTTCCGCGAGGTCGCCAAGCAGCCGCCCTCATTCGCCAACGCCACGGCGCTGGGCGTATCGGTCCTGGTGCTGATGACGCCGCTCATCCTCCTGCAGCAGTGGAACGCCCGCCGCAGGCGCTACACCACCATCACCGGCCAGTTCAAGCCCCAGCTCTTCCCGCTCGGCAGGTTCCGCTGGCCCGCCTTCGCCGGAGCGATGTTCTTCATCAGCCTCATCACCGTTGTGCCGCTGAGCATGATGATGCTCGGCACCTTCATGAAGCTGTTCGGCTTCTTCGACGTGACCGGCTCTCCGTTCACCATGGAGAACTGGGCGGACGTCCTGGCCGACCCCATCTTCCTCAGTTCGGTGAAGAACACGCTCATCATCGCCTTCGGAGCCGCGGGCATCGCCATGACCGTCTACTCCACGGTCGCCTACATCGTGGTCAGGACCCGCTTCATCGGACGGCACGCCCTGGACTTCGTCTCCTGGATGCCCATCACCATCCCCGGCATCGTCCTCGGCCTCGGTCTCATGCTCGTGCTCCTGAACATCCCGCTGCTCCGACCGCTCTTCGGCACGCACTGGGCGCTCATCGCCGCCGTCTCGGTGACCTCGATGACCATCGGCGTGCAGTTGCTCAAGAGCAACCTCCTGCAGATCAGCGCCGAGCTGGAAGAGGCCTCGTGGCTTGCGGGCGCAGGCTGGCTCTATACGTTCAGACGCATCGTCCTTCCGCTCATGGCGCCGACGCTCATCGCGGTGGGGACGCTGGCATTCGTTGGCGCGACGCGCGCGGTGAGCCACATCGCCATCCTCACCACGTCGTCGACACGGCCCCTGGCCATACTCCAACTCGACCACATCGTCGACGGGCGATTCGAGGAGGCGTCCGTCGTCGGGGCGCTCATCGTCTTCATGACGCTCGGCATAGCGGTCGTTGCCCGCTACTTCGGCCTCAACATGGGCGTACAGCGGCGATAGCCCATGGCCCTCTCACGCACGAAAGCGCTCGACTACGCGGAGCGCCTCATCAACCGGCCGCGCGGCGAGACGCCGGTGACGCTCCGGCGCAACAAGAACGGCTACACGCTGCTCTACAACCGCCGCGCGCTCACCAAGACGCACGCCTCCGGCGTCGGCGCGCTGCAGGCGCAGGCGATGGCGTTCGCGCTTGGGGTGGAACTGCCGGAGGAGGTTGGTGGCGAGGTGAGTACCAAGGTGGGCTCGGGTGTCCTGTACCGGGCAATCGGCGCGTCGTCGCTGGACCTGCGCCGTCCGGAGGCGCAGGTCGTCCTGGAGCAGCTCCTCGCGACCGCGGCCCTGCAGCGCGGCGCCTTCCGCACGCTGGAGATCGGGTAGCGATAGCTGACCCGGCGCGCCGTGTAGCCCCGTCTGGGGTATCATCGCCGCACCCTGCCCGTGCGGAGGCCCGCCATGTCCAACCTGGAACTCTCGTTCGCCATCACCGCCTACGACCGCGTCATGCCCATGATCAACGGGGAGGTGAAGCCGGACGGCATCACGCTCGACTACCAGGGGATGCCCGGCGCGGTGCCGCGGGTCTTCTACGAGCAGATCAAGTACCACCGCTTCGACGTCTCCGAGATGTCGATGTCGTCGTACCTGCGCATGCGGCCGCTCGGGTTCCCGTATCGCATGCTGCCCGTCTTCCACAATCGCACGTTCTCCTACACCAACGTTTTCATCCGCAAGGCGGCCGGCATCCGGCAGGACCACCCGGAGGACCTGAAGGGCAAGCGGTTCGGCATCGGCGACTACCAGCAGTCCGTGGGGCTGTGGACGCGGGGCATCCTGAAGCTGGAGTGGGGCATCGAGCCGCAGGACATGACGTGGTTCATGGAGCGCAGCGAGCACTTCAGCCACACCGGAGCTTCGAAGGACGCGGGGCTGGGCCTCCCGGAGGACCTCGACCTGCGCCACGCGACGACCGACTTCAGCTCGATGTACCTGGACGGCGAGCTCGACGCCTCCATCGGCATCGGCTCCGCCCAGGGGTCCGGCATCGACCGGATGCAGAGCGTCAACCTGATCGACAACCCGGACTTCCCCACGCTGTTCTCCGACCCGAAGGCCGAGTCCGTCCGCTTCTTCCAGAAGCACGGGGTCTTCCCGCCGCACCACGTGACGGTCGTGCGGGAGAGCATCGTGGAGGAGCACCCGTGGGTGGCGGTGAGCCTCATGGAGGCGTTCGAGTCCTCCAAGCGGCTGGCCATCCAGCGGTTGCGGGCCATGCCCCCGACGCTCTACGTGTTCGGCAAGCAGTTCCAGCAGGAGGTCGACGGGGTGTTCGGGCCGGACCCGTTCGCCTACGGCATCACGGCGAACGCCAAGGCGTTCGACATGGCGCAGACGTTCTCCATGGAGCAGGGGCTCAGCGCCCGCAAGCAGCCGTGGGACGAGATCTTCCCGGAGGAGGTGTTCTACCGGGAGGAGCGCGCCGCGTCATCGTCCGGGGGCGGGCATTAGGGGAGAGGCGTCTGGCCTTCAGGTTATCGGCGCGATGTCACCTTCGGCAATGCGCCGGTGTCACTAGTACGCTCCGGTACCCTCACCGCGCGCTGAAGCGCGTCGCCCTCTCCCCTTGTAGGGAGAGGGGATCAGGCAGGGCACCCACAAGGGATGCCCCTACACCAGAACGCTCACCCCAGCCTTCACCCTCACCGCGCGCTGAAGCGCGTCACCCTCTCCCAGGGGGAGAGGGGAGCAGGCAGGGCACCCACAAGGGATGCCCCTACACGGGTACGCGCGCCAGCGGGAACCGGCACGCACGGCGGACGTTCCCCGAGAGATTCCTCGGCTCCGCTCGGAATGACAAAGCTCCGCCCTACGGGCTCTCCGATTGGAGGGCGCGGATGAGTTGGAGGAGGGCGGCGGTGACGGCTCGGTTGCGGACGAGGGGCCGGCGGGAGGGGAACTCGTGGCGGGTGACGCTCGAGGTGGAGGGGGTGGAGACACCGATGTAGACGGTGCCCGCCTTGACGCCGTCCTGGTCGCCGGGGCCGGCGACGCCGGTGACGCTGACGCCGCAGTCGGCGGCGTAGGTGGCGCGGGCGGCGGCGGCCATCGCGCGGGCGGTCTCCTCGCTGACCGCGCCGTGGGCGTCGATCGTCTCGCGGGAGACGCCAGCCTGCACCTTCATCTCATCGGAGTAGGTGATGGCGCCGCCGACGAAGTACTCGGACGAGCCGGGGATCTCGGTGAGCGCGGCGCCGATCATGCCGCCGGTGCACGACTCCAGCACCGCGAGCGTGTAGCCCTTCTCGCGCAGCAGGTCGCCGACGCGCTCCGGCGGGTACTCCTCGTCGGTGCCCCAGATGTAGTCGCCGAGGGCGTCGCGGACCATCGTCTCGGCGCGGAGGAGGGTCGTGAGGGCCTCGGCCTCGGTGTCGGCCTTCGCGATGCCGCGGAGGTAGATGCCGTCCTGTTTCGCGTAGACGCCGAAGTCCATGCCGGGGACGTCGTAGACGTCGCGCACCATCTCGTCGACGGCGGCCTCGGACAGGCCGATGGTCTTGAAGGTGCGGGCCATGATCTTCTGGCCGGGGAGGCGTTCCTTGAGGCGCGGGGCGATCTCGGTCGTCCACATGTTGGTGAGTTCGCGCGGGGGGCCGGGGAGCGTGATGAGGATCTTGTCGCCCTTCTCTATCCACCAGGAGGGCGCGGTGCCCATGGCGTTGCGGATGGCGGCGGCGGAGGGGATGATGCCGGCCTGGCGGTAGTTCTGCTGGGGCATGGGGTTGATGTTGCGGCGGGAGAAGTTCTCCTCCAGCCACACCTTGAGCTCCGGGTCCGTGGTGATCTGCTCGCCGAGCATGTTGGCGATGCCGTCGCGCGTCATGTCGTCGAGCGTGGGGCCGAGGCCGCCCATGGTGATGACGACGTCCGATCTGCGCCACGCGCGGTCGAGCGTCTCGGTGAGGCGCGTGAGGTCGTCGCCGACGATGGTGACGAACTTGAGTTCGAGGCCGAACTCCGGCAGGCGCTGGCCGAGCCAGGACGAGTTGGTGTCCTGGGTCTCGCCCATGAGGAGCTCGGTACCGACGGCGATGATCTCAGTGTTCATGTCTTCCCTACCCCGGAATCACGGCACGCGCGAGTATAGCGGGGAATCGACATCGATGGACAGGATGGACAGGATGGGGGCCGTTGTACGCGGTGAGCCTGTCCAGCCACGGCGAGTGGAGGCTGCCGCGCGCGGCGCCGGAGGGAAGGGTTCACAGGGAAATTCTGCTCATTTCTGCTCACCGGGCCTCGATCCACCTCTGAATCCGGCCTTCCGCGTGAGCAGTCCAACTGCCCATTGCTGCTCATTCGCTGCTCTTTTCTAGTCCTTTCCTGCTTATTCCTGCTCATTTCTGCTCACCCGCCTCCTGGTCCTCGCGCCCCCGGGATGCCCGGTACGGCGGCCAGGCAACCAGCGTACGCGATCGGGGGGTGTGGGCGTAAGGGGCGGGTGTCACACGTTGGGGGGAAACCAAGAATCAACCTCAGTTTTGGTACAGCACCCTCGAAATATGTTCTATCGCTTGCAGGAGCCAATCACGCGTGGGGGGTGCAAGGGCTAGCTTCGAGGCGATTTCACCTTGAAGTTTAGACAGAACGATACTTTCGTTTCGACCACGCCTAAGCGTTCCTATGACCAGAAAGAGGAGCAATTCCACTTGCCCTCGTGGCGCTCTTCCAGCTAGTTGAACTATTATTTCGGATGTCACTGTTACCGCGGAATCTTCAGAGCAATCAGGTCCCTCAAGGATACCAAACATTGCCCGGGTTCCATCCGTCGTGATGTAACCGTTAGCTTCAAGACGCCGGAAGATATCTTCAGACCTGACCTGAACAAACCAATAATTCAGCAGCACAAGTTCTTCAATCCATGTTGAATAGGCCTCGTTGGTAATGATAGTTGAAGTGTTCAATTCTTGCAAGATAGCCTGAGTGTTCACCGCCTTGACGCCTATCGAGCGAGAGAATTGAGTCAATCCCAGGTCGTCACAGACCAGAATGTGGTTGGTTGTTGTTTGTTCATCTCCTGCATAGGCAGCACCCGCGCCAGCTGGAGTGAGTGTTTCAATGATTTTCTCCGGATCCTCGGTTTCAAGCAAGGGATACGACGCCATCCTGTCAAGGGATTGAGCGAACGCTAATAAAGAGCCAACGTGTTCTCGCCATGTAGTCCAGCCTTCTTCGGCCATTTCTACTAAAGTGTACTCCCCGTCGTTGCCCTTGCCCAACCAACCCGCGGGAGCGGGGTTCATAATCGCCAAGCCATAAACCTTTTGAAGTTCATCGATCACATACTGTGGCACAGCAACACGGTGAAATCTACGCTTAATGTCTTCGATTATTCCTAATTTGTACACGGTAAGCAAGGCAAGTAAGTCGAGCACGACAACGTCTGCTTCATCTAGCAGGATACGCGCATGTTCTGCATCCTCAGTTGATCCTGTCCCAAATCGAATCCTGGTGAAGTCATTAGCGGTATGTGCGTGCCACACCGATGCTTGCCAGACTTCCACTACAGACCTTCCGATGAGAGAAGCGAAGGATGCGAAAGGCAATCGCCCTTGTCTGTACAGTTCCCCAACTCTTCTTACAAACTGATCTCTCTTTTCAACGTTCTGGAAGAGTTTGGTGAAGTCGTCCTTCTTTATCTCTATGCGGTGCATTTCCATGTTACCAGGGAAGCGAGTCGTGAACTCAGCGCTGGTCTCCTGAAATGCGCGGACATATTTGCTCTGCAAGGCCGTAACTTCGTATGAGAGGTCCTCCATCCCCTCGCGCAGCACGATAGTGTCTCCTACAGTTCTCCCCATCAGACGTTGGGCTAGGTCATGATTCCGGCGGATGTCGTAAGGACCATTGGGGTCTTCTCCATCTTCTAGGATCTGCCACCACCGTTCCTCGGTCTCGTTCTTCAAGAGCACGGCACAGCCGGGGCCTATAGTCTCAGGCTCAACCCAATCCTTATCCCGGCCAAGGAACATTGTGAAGTACCCGAGGTGAGCTGAGGGGTCATCAAGTCGGTAGCGCCGAGCCAAGTAAGCATCGTTGAGGTAGTCGGATTGCCCGAGTAGCAGCTTCATTTGGGCTAGTGCAAGTATTGAATGTGGGTCATGGCGAAGGTCTGAGACACTAATTCCCAAAATGGTCTTGAGGGCTGCCTCGTGATTCCCGTTACGAAATTGAACTGAGGCCAGTTTGACGTAGTCTGTGCCTGCGGAATCAACACGAGAGCAGAGGTCTTGAAGACAAAGAAGGGCAGCTGGAAGGTCGCCGACGTGGTCGAGTATCTGAGCCTCAACCTCTAACGCAACCCTAGGAGGCTGACGGAGAGCATTACGCATCGCCCGTGCCCAATCAAGCGCTTCGCGGAGTCGCTTGCTATTCACCAAGCATGCTAAGAGCTGCGTGGCAGCTGGATGCGAAGGGAGCTTGTTCACAACCTGAGCCAAGCAATCAGCAGCTTCCGCGTAACAGCCCAATGCGTAGTAGTGAGCACCCAGCCGGAGCTGGATTTCCAAACGGTCCGAGGCTTCAGCGTATTCTAGTGCTCGCTTGAGCAATTCCTCGCTATCGCTACCGTCACCGAGGATTTCCCGTCGAACAGCCGCCACGGTGAGGAGGCGGGGGTTGTCAGGCTTTCTTGCCAGAGCGGTGTCTAGAAGAGGTCCAACAGAATCTTCTGCACCGACCTTCGCTTCCGCCATGTATAGAACTTCGGCCCTACGAACATCCTTCCAGTCAGGGTCATCCAGTACGACCGTGCCTTTCAGCAGTTCGACCGCCAGTCTTGCATCCCCAGAGGCAAAGGAGGCATCTGCGAGAGGCAAGACAGTCTCCGCATAGCGCGCTGAGTCCTGGAGGCTCTCGAATGCTCGGCGAGCTTCTCCAATTCGATCTTCGTGAAGTAGCAACAATCCCTTGTTGAATATTGCGTCAGGGTGGCCAGGATTCTCGCTGAGGACCTCATTCAAATCCTCCCACGCCTCATCCATTGCTCCGAGCAGTATGCGAGCAAGCCCACGGACAAGATAACTTTCCTGACGTCTGGCCGACAATTGCGTATCGCGTAGAATCTCGAGAGCATGGTTCGCTTCCGTTTCCGCTTCTCGCAATAGTGAAAGAGATTCTTCCGTCAAGATGTTCATTGAAGTTCCATTTTGCGCTTGATTAAAGAGGAATTGGCTGAGTGCCAAGTGGGCATTGGCCTCTCTAGGAGCAATTTCAATTATAGATCGACAGAGAGTTACCGCATCCTCCAGACGTGATTTCTGTGCCCACGTGCTAGCTAGAACCAAACCACACTGTGAGTCTCGCACTATCCATTCTTCTGTGGCAATGAGTCGTTCAACTTCTCCCTCTTTATCTGCCCCCATGAGTTCGGCTATGAGCACTGCAGTTGCTTGCGGGTTAGAGGGGTCTAAATCTCTGGTTTTACGGGCCAGTTCGATAGCGCGCTCGGAATCATGGCCTAAGTTCGCAGCCACGGCAGCATTCGATAATGCCTTAACGTTGTCCGGCTGGAGATAATACGCCTCTTCTAGCAGATTTTGTGCGCTCTCAAAGTCTTCGTCGGCTAGCGCACAAGATCCCAAATTTGTGACGATACGGAACTTCAATTCAGGCGGAATGTCAATTGTGTCACGCTGAATTTGATCTAATTCTGTCCTGGCCGAGTGTATTAGACCCCGATTAATAAGATCCCGAGCAAAGTCAATCTTCGAGATCAAGTCGCGGTTCGCCAAATCAGGAGAGGTATCCTGTCTTGCGGGTTGATCTGCCACCACTAGAAGATTCTTCAGGTCGGATATCTGCGTCTGCAATTCATGGAGGTTTGTTTGGCCTTCAGCATGCATCTCTTCCATCCGATTTGCAACTACTGAAAGGCCTTCATCACTTCGATACAGTGCGCCTAAGAGTGCACTAAGGAACGTGGTGATGATTTCACTTGCACGTACTCGGCATTCTTCTTCTAATGGAAGAACAAACCCTCCTTCATGAATGAAAGATGTGACGACATCATCGTCAATGTTGCGCGCTCCGGCATGAATACTCCCGAAGAATTCAATGAAGGCCTCGCTCGACGTCCACTGTAGAAGAGCTTCCTCTGTACCCTCTTGGACTTCTGGGAATCGGCCGCATGTGACTTGAATCGAACGCCGTACGATATCAGTGTCTTCTATGAAAAAGCTGCGGATTTGTTCAGTCGCCAGGCTCGCAGTGATACTGAGGCCCACCTGAGCAATCAGAGCCGTGATTATGGGGTCCATAGTCACCTCTATCGTGCTTATCCCCACAGCCACATTCAGAAGAATGCTTGCTGTTCCAGAATAGGATACCCCACCTCCCGCTGCTATAATGGCCCCCTCTCGCACGAACCCTCATGCTATCTGCCTTCAACATCAGTAAGGCCTACTCGACCAGGACGCTGTTCAGTGGGCTCACCCTCAACGTGGACGCCGGAGACCGGATCGCGCTGATCGGCGCGAACGGGTCCGGGAAGTCGACGCTCATGGACATCCTGGCGGGCGATACGCCGACTGACTCGGGGAACGTGTCCATGCGGCGTGGGGTGTCTGTCGGCTACCTCCGGCAGGAGCCGGCGTCGTTCGACGGCAAGCCACTCCTCCAGGAGGTGCTGGACGCCAGCGAGGAGGTGATCGCGCTCGTGGCCGACATCGCCGCGACGCGGGAGGCACTGGCGTCGGAGGCGGACCCTGCGCAGCAGGCCGGTCTGTTGGAGCGCCTGAGCGAGCTCGACATGGCGCTGGACGCCGCGGGCGGGGACGACCGGGAGCACGAGGCGAAGACCATCCTGTCGGGCCTCGGGTTCAAGCAGAGCGACTTCGCGCGGCCGATGAGCGAGTTCAGCGGCGGCTGGGTGATGCGGGCAGGCCTCGCGCGGCTGCTGTTCCAGAACCCCGCGCTGTTGTTCCTGGACGAGCCGACCAACCACCTCGATCTGGAGGCGAACCTGTGGTTCGAGAAGTACCTGGCCGGGTTCCCGGGCGGGGTGCTCATCACGTCGCACGACCGCGCGTTCCTGAACCAGGTGGCAACGAAGGTGCTCGCCATCGAGGAGGAGGAGGTCGTCCTCATGCGGGGCAGCTACGACGAGTACGTCGTGGCGCGCGAGCAGTCGCTGGAGATCAAGCGTGCGGCCGCGGCCCGGCAGGAGCGCCGGATGCAGAAGCAGATGCGCTTCGTGGAGCGTTTCCGGTCCAAGGCGACGAAGGCGACGCAGGTGCAGAGCCGCCTGAAGCAGCTCGAGAAGGTGCAGGTCATCGAGTTGCCGCGGACGACGAAGAAGGTGCGGTACTCGTTCCCGGAGCCGCCCCGCAGCGGCACGGACGTCATATCGCTGAACGGCGTCAGCAAGTCGTACGGTGAGACGGCGGTGTACCGGGGCGTCAACCTGTCGCTGTCGCGCGGCGACCGCGTCGCGCTGGTCGGGCCGAACGGCGCGGGGAAGACCACGATGCTGAAGATACTCGCGGGCGTCCTGCCGATCGACGGCGGGGAGCGGAGGACCGGGCACAACGTCGTGACGTCGTACTACGCGCAGCACGTGCTCGAACTGCTCGACCCGGCGAACTCGATCCTCGACGAGCTGCGGCACGCCGCGCCGGACATACCGGAGCAGCGCCTTCGCACGACGCTGGGCGGCTTCCTGTTCAGCGGGGACGACGTCCGCAAACCGATATCCGTGCTGTCGGGCGGCGAGAAGGCGCGGGTGGCGCTGGCCAAGCTGCTCCTGCAGCCGAGCAACCTGCTCCTCATGGACGAGCCGACGAACCACCTCGACATCGCGTCGCGGGAGATACTCGCGGACGCCCTCGAGGACTACAAGGGCACGATCTGCCTCATCACGCACGACCGGACGCTCATCCGGCAGACGGCCAACAAGATCGTCGAGATCGACGGCGGAGAGCCGACAGTGTTCCTCGGCAGCTACGATGACTACCTGTACCGGAAGCAGACCGAGTCCGGCAACGGGGTCGCCGCGCCCGCGGTCAACGGGGCGGTCGGCGCAGCGCCGGGGCGAGGCTACGGCCGGAAGCGCGGCAGGCCACTCGACGACGCGGAGGTCGAGCGTCGGTCGCTGCGGAGCGAGGCTCGCAGGCTGTCGATGCGCATCGAGGAACTGAGCGTCTCGTTGTCCGAGCGGGAGTCGCGCATAACGGAGCTGGAGGCGATGTTCTCGCAGCCCGACCGGTTCGAGGGTCCGGCGCACATGGCGTCGGCGGGAGAGGAGTACGGCACGCTCAAGGAGGAGGCGGGGACGCTCTGGGAGGAGTGGGAGCGGCTGTCGCTGGAGGCGGAGGACGTCGAGGGGAGGTTGGAGGGGCTGGGGGTGCGGTAGGGGGGCGAGCCTCCGCAGGAACGACCGGGGCCTTGTCAGGCCGTGTAAGGAGATGAAAAGGGGGGGAGGCGGCAGGCCACGCTCGCCAGTGCCTGCCAGCCGAGTAACGCAGTAGACGGCAGGACGC
>Ga0209021_1000256_pt1 | contig 71350 bp, 59 predicted proteins | sample PinacodermFT_FD_187299 | JGI IMG/M metagenome (GOLD analysis project Ga0209021, IMG submission 187299) | Host-associated microbial community of the marine sponge Aplysina aerophoba from Gulf of Piran - sponge pinacoderm, lysed by freeze-thaw... | ecosystem: Host-associated > Porifera > Sponge >... | reverse complement strand
CGGTCTCGTCTGGACCAAGATTCTTACGGCCTGCCGCACCCCTCAACTCTTGCACTCTATCACTTTCCCATCACACAAGATTCTTCACTCCGCTGCGCTTCGTTCATAATGACAGAGGGTGGGAGCATTTCGTTCGGTTAGACTGAATGTAGTGGCGGGGTTCGTTCAGGATGACAGTGGGTTGAGGCTGCTATTGCCCTGCTGTGGGGACTAGGTGGGCTTCGCCGGATGTGCCTAGAACCTCGTTGTTCAGGCGACTGATGAGTTCGTCGCCTGCCAGGACGCGAACGGCGGGCCATTCCATTTCGACTATCTGGCCTGAGGTGGCAATTTCCAGCGTTACCTCGCAGTCGCCGCGGTAGTCCATCAGGATGCTTCTCAGATCGTAGAGCATACGCTTGTCGTGCTCGGGTTCGCCTTCTATCAGGCGCAAAAGCAGGCGGCGGCTTGCTTCGGCTGGCGTTGATGCGTCGCCGATTACGGGGCTTGACGGCAGAGCGGTCGCGCCATTGCCATTTGACTTTGCGTGGCCGTTCGCGCCGTTATTCGTGCCGTTAACAGGGGTCTGGGGGACATTCGATTCGGTTGGCTTGTCTTCTTCCAAGTTTTCGTCCTCTTCTTCGATTTCTTCGTGATTGCTTTCGCCTGCGTTGGCTGGCATTGAGGTCTCCGCCGGCTCTTCCCAGGGCGGCGAGTCGAGGTCATTGACGGGCGAATCTTCTGGGAGCGAATCCTCGATGTAAGGGCTGTTTGCTTCAGCAACGGCTGTACTTGTCGTCGGAATTGCTGGTGTGTCCTGGAATACATTCTCGGCTTCGACAGGTTCTTCCTGAGTGTACGCCGCGCCATTTATTGGTGCCTCTGCGGACTCAACGAAGTCTTCCGATTCGATCGCACTGTCCGCGCCATTTCGTGTTGACTCGGTTGAAGAAGACAGAACGACTTCCTGCGCTTCCAGGCAACTCAGGCTCAATTCGTCGTCGCGCTGGCGCACGTTTCCTGTTATCGTGACCAGTTTTCCATCCTGCCAGAGATGCTCGGTTTCCTGAAGTTTTTCGTCCCAGACGAAGACTTCGATTGTGCCGTCCATGAGGACTAGAGAAACGATCGCGAAGGGCTTCTGCTCGCGGGTGTACCGTCGGGTCACATCGGAAACGAGGCCCGTGACCTTTGCTCGCCTGCCGACCGTGACCGCTTCCAAGTCCTTCAGCATAACGATGTCGTTGGCGTCGCGGCTGCGAGCCAGCAGGTCAAGAAGAGCGTTGTTCGAGGTGGACACTCCAAGGAGTTCCTGCTCCCACTGCCCTTTCTCGGCGTCGGAGGTGTTGAGGTCGGGCACGTCAATGCTTGCCAACTCAGCGGGCATTGCGTCACCCATCATGTCGAACATGGATGTCTGCTGGGAGTTGCGCAGGTGCGCTTCGCTCTGGGCAAGCGAGATTATGCGGTCGATAACTTCGATCATGCCGGAGCGGTCGCCGAAGTCGTCAAACGCGCCAGCCCTGATGACGCTTTCGAGCGCCTTCTTGCCAACGCCTCCCAAGTCGGCGTTCTGGCAGAGATGCTCAATGGAGCGGAAGCCTTCCACTTCCTCTCTAGTCTGCACAAGCGGCGTGACTGCGGCTTCGCCGACATTCTTGATAGCCGAGAGGCCGAAACGGATGGCGCTGCCGCCCTCCTCTGCCGTGTCGATGGAGAAGTTGACCTCGCTCCTGTTGATGCTTGGAGGATAGACGGGGATATTCATCCGCCGGCATTCGGCTACTGCTCCCGCAACCCTGTCGGTATTGTCCTTGTATGAGTTGAGCAGGGCGACCATGTACTCGGCGGGGAAGTTTGCCTTGAGATAGGCGGTCCAGTATGAGATGAGTCCGTAGCTGACGCTGTGCGCCTTGTTGAAGGCATAGCCGGCGAATGGCTCAATGAGCGCGAAAATCTGCTCTGCCATCTGCTGGGTGTAGCCCTGAGAGAGCGCACCTTCGAGGAAGTTCTGCTTTTCCTGGGCCATGATTTCAGGGATCTTCTTGCCCATTGCCTTACGGACGATGTCTGCCTGTCCGAGAGAGTATCCAGCGAAGGTGCGGGCGATCTGCAGGACCTGGTCCTGATAGACGATGACGCCGTAGGTTTCTTCGAGAATGTCCTGAAGCGCGGGGTGCGGGTAGTTGGGAGCGACACGGCCATGCTTGGAGTCGATGAAAGTCGAGATATGCTCCATCGGACCGGGACGATAGAGCGCGATCATGGCGGCGACGTCGCTGAGGGAACTGGGCTTCAGGTCCTTGATATAGCGGGTCATTCCTGAGCCTTCAAGCTGGAACACGCCGACGGTGTCGCCGCGCGAAAGCAGGTCGAATGTATTGCCGTCGTCAAGCGGAATATCGGTCAGGGCGAAATTGAAGCCCCGAGTTCTGGCGATAAGGTCACGCGCCCTCGCAAGAATGGACAGGTTGGCGAGTCCCAAGAAGTCCATCTTCAGAAGTCCCAGGTCGGCGCAGGGATCCATGGCATACTGCGTCATTGCGACGCCGGTGCCGTCGTCGGTGCTGCGCGTGGGCCTCTGGAGAGGCACAATGTCGTCGAGAGGTTCCTGCGAGATGACTACCGCCGCGGCATGGGTGCTGGTGTGGCGGGTCAGTCCTTCCAAGCCCTGCGCGTTGTCTATGAGCCTTCTAACAGTCTCATCGGCATCGTAGATTTCCTTCATCTCTGGACTCTGCTCAAGCGCGTCGTCCAGAGTGATATTGAGGCGATTGGGCACGAGGCGCGCGACGCGGTCAACATCGCCGTAGGGCATTGCAAGAGCGCGACCGACATCGCGGATTGCGGCCTTCGCGCCGAATGTCCCGAAGGTGATTATCTGCGCTACATGCTCTCTACCGTACTTATCGACGACATAGTTGATGACTTCTTCGCGGCGGTCGTCCTGGAAGTCCATGTCGATGTCGGGCATCTCCTTGCGCTCGACATTCAGGAATCGCTCGAATACGAGGCTGTACGGGAGCGGGTTGACATCGGTGACGCCGAGGCAGTAGAGGACGAGGCTCGCTGCCGCGCTGCCGCGAACTGCGAAGAAGATATCCCGCTCATGCACGAACTTGGCGATGTCCCAGACGACGAGGAAGTAGTCGGGGAACTGCGTCTGCTTTATTACGTCAAGCTCGTAGTCGAGGCGAGCGCGTTCTGCTTCGCCTGCGTTCGGCATGCGCCGGGTCAACTCTTCATGACATATCTGCGCGAGGTACTCGTCTGCCGTGATGCCGCCGGGAACGGGGTACTCCGGCAGGCGCATGCGCGAGAAGTCCAACTCCAGGTTGCACATTTCGGCGATGCGTTGGGTGTTGGTGATGGCGTCAGGGACTTCTGCCCAAAGCGCCGCCATCTCCTGCGGGCTGCGAAGATAGTAGGAGTCCTCCGTCATTCGCATGCGTCCCTCATCCTCGACATTTGTGTTCGTCTGGATGCAGATGAGGATGTCCTGCAGGGGGGCGTCTTCCTTGTGGGTGTAGTGGGAGTCGTTGGTGGCTACAACGGGGATGTCGAGCTGGCGGTGCAGGTCCATCAAGCCCTGATTTATCTGCGGGAGATCGGGGACATCGCCGTGGCTCATCAATTCCAGGAAATAGCGGCCGTCGAGCAGTTCCTTATACCATGCGGCGGCATCGCGAGCTTTCTCAATGTCTCCCTGCATGATTGCGCGGGGAATCTCACCGCTGGGGCAGCCGGACATCACAATCAAGCCCTCGCTGTGCTGCTCCAGGATTTCACGGTCGATGCGCGGCTTGTAATAGAAGCCTTCGAGATTTGCCTTGGAGACGAGCTTGAGCAGGTTGTCGTAACCGCGCTCGTCCTGTGACAGCACGGTCATGTGGTAGGGCGACTTGTTGTTGGAGCTGCGCTCGTGGCGGCTGTCCGGGGCGACGTACATTTCGCAGCCGATGATGGGCTTGACGCCGTGTTTTTCGGCTATCTGGTAGAAGTCTATGGCGCCGTACAAGCCGCCGTGATCGGTGATGGCAAGGCTGTCCATGCCGAGTTCTTTGGCGCGAATTACGAGGCCTTCAAGACTGCTGAGGCCGTCGAGCATGCTGTACTCGGTGTGGACGTGGAGATGAGTGAACAAGGGGGATTTGCCTCCGTTTCTCAAGTCCCTGATAGTGCCGAAATTATATCACTGATACAGCGACGTTAACTGAACTCTGTTCAAAACATGGGGGTATTTTCGGGGGTATTTTGCAGATGGAGAGAGCGGAGAGGTGACGCGGCTTTTGGCGGACGGGCATTCCATTATTGATTGTAAGCTCCACGCCTTTGAGGGGGCCTTGTTGTGCATCGGGCATGGTGGGGTGGAAGGCTGATCCTGCTTGACAACCAATAAGTATGAACATACTATATTATTCAATAAGCTGAAGGAAAGCCGTAATCTCGAAACTTTTGGCATTAGCATGTTTCCGATAAGAAGGTGGTTCTGATTGGCAACCATTGAAGAGCGTGTGATACGCAACGAGAATAGTATCGCTGACCATGGCGAACGATTGTCGGCGATTGAGGCTATACTGCCGCATCTTGCCACGAAGGCAGATCTGAAGGCGCTTGAGAATAAGCTGCTATGGGTTGGGATTGGGATAAGCACTGCTCTTGTGGTCAATATCGTGATGACGCTGCTGGGATAGGGCGTCTATGTTGCCATTATATATCTTATGCCACTTTCAGCATGACGGCAGAAAGCCCCAGACTTATCAGTCTGGGGCTTTCGTTTATCCGCTTGTACTAACGAAGTTAGCGGTCTAGTAGTCCATCGGGGGCATCGCGGGGGCTGCAGCTCCCTGCGGCTCCGGGACGTCCGTAATGAGGGACTCGGTGGTGAGAACCATGGATGCTACGCTGGCAGCGTTCTCGATGGCTGCGCGCGTGACCTTTGCGGGGTCCATAATGCCGCGCTCGAGCAGGTGGCCGAACTCGCCGACCTCTGCGTCGTAGCCCCAGTCGCCCTCTGCCTTAAGGCTCTCGGAGAGGATGACCTCGCCAGAGACGCCGGTGTTCTCGGAGATGAGCTTCAGCGGCTGCTCAAGAGCGCTGCGAAGGATGGCAATACCTGTTGCCTCGTCGCCGGAGAGATCGAGGGTGGCGAGTGCGTCGCGTGCGCGAATCAGCGCGAGTCCGCCGCCGGGGACGATGCCTTCTTCGACTGCTGCACGGGTAGCGGACAAAGCGTCCTCAACGCGCTGCTTCTTCTCACGAAGTTCGACCTCGGTGGCTGCGCCAACCTTGATGATGGCAACGCCGCCGGAGAGCTTGGCGAGTCGCTCCTGGAGCTTCTCGCGGTCGAAGTCGGAGGTGGTCTCGTCGATCTGCGCCTTGATCTGGTTGATGCGGCCTGTGATGCCGTCGTCGGTGCCTGCGCCGTCAACGAAAATGGTTGCTTCCTTGGTGGCGACGACGCGGCGCGCCCTGCCAAGGTCTTCGACTACTACGGAGTCGAGCTTGCGACCGACCTCTTCGCTGATGACCTGGCCGCCCGTGAGGATAGCCATGTCTTCGAGCATTGCCTTGCGCCTGTCGCCGAATCCGGGTGCCTTGACTGCGAGGCAGTTGAGTGTGCCGCGGAGCCTGTTGACGACTAGGGTGGCGAGTGCCTCACCTTCGATGTCCTCAGAGATGATGACGAGGTTCTTGCTTACCTGAAGGATCTTCTCAAGAGCGGGAAGAACGTCGGCAACAGCGGAGACCTTCTTGTCGGTGATGAGGATGTAGGGGTCTTCGATGGAGGATTCCATCTTGTCCTGGTCGGTGATGAAGTAGGGGGAGATGTAACCGCGGTCGATCTCCATGCCTTCAACGAAGTCCTGCTCGAAGTCGAGGCCCTTGGACTCGTCAACGGTGATGACGCCGTCCTTGCCGACACGCTCCATGACATCCGCGATGAGTTCACCCATCATGTCGTCGTGGGCGGAGAGCGATGCGACCTGCGCGATCTGCGTCCTGCCTTCGACCGGAGTGGACATGCTGCCGACCTCGTCTCGGAGGGCTACTACGCCCTTCTCGATGCCTCGCTTCAGCGCCATGGGGTTTGCGCCCGCGGCGATGTTCTTGAAGCCTTCGTGGACGATTGCCTGTGCGAGAACGGTAGCGGTGGTGGTGCCGTCGCCGGCGACGTCGTTTGTCTTGCTGGCGGCTTCCTTGAGAAGCTGGGCGCCCATGTTCTCAAACGGGTCTTCGAGTTCGATTTCCTTGGCGATGGTGACGCCGTCGCTGCAGACCTGCGGGGGGCCGAACTTCTTGTCGAGAACGACGTTGCGCCCACGCGGTCCGAGGGTGACGCCTACGGTGCTTGCCATCTGGTCGATGCCGCGCTTCATGGCTGCGCGGGCGTCTTCACTGAATGTGAGTTGCTTGGGCATTATTTATCCTCCTTGTGAGAATTGAAATGGCTTTAGAGGGGAATCACTTACCCTCAACCTGACCCTCTCCCATAAGGAGAGGGGAAATTGTTACTTCTTGAAGAGAATGTCGTCCTCGCGAAGTACGAGATACTCGTCGTCGCCTTCCTTGTACTCGGTGCCGGCGTACTTGGAGTAGACGACCAAATCGCCAACTGCGAGTTCCATTGGGACGCGGCTGCCGTCGTCGGTGAGCCTGCCGGGGCCGACCGCAACGACCTCGCCCTCCTGGGGCTTTTCCTTGGCGGTGTCGGGAATGTAAATGCCGCCCGAGGTCATCTGCTCCTCAGCGTCTGAGGGCTTGACCACCACGCGGTTCCCGAGTGGCTTGAATGTTGTCTGGGTTGCTGTCGCCATTTTCCTCTATACCTCCTTGGTTAATGTTGCTTCCTGTATATGATTCCTCTGTTGCCGCCCTTCGACTTGGTGCGCCGGACACTCCGTTAGGAGCTTAATGGCGCCCGTTAGCAGACTGGCGGTTAGTCTGCTAATTAAATATAGCGAAGGTGCTGTGTCGTTGTCAACAGATTTCTTCTTCCACCGCATCGTGGTGGTGTTCTCAACGATTTTTTGACTGGCTCTGCGTGTCTTGAGCGCATCTCAAAAGGGGCTTAGCAATGTGCCGATTGCTGAACCTTGACCGTGCGTAGAGACAGTCCATATCATTGTTGCCTGATGAATGATTCCGGCAGGGCGAGCGAGACGAATGTGATAGGCATTGCGACGGCATTGTTCGTCAGCATGCGGCCGCGGCAGTGGTACAAGAACCTCATCATCTACCTGGCTTTCTTCTTTACGATTGACGAGGCCTGGTCGCTGAACACCGACATTGGCGCGGCTCTGAATATGTTCGGTGTGGTTACCCTAGCCTTCCTGATTTTTTCGGCGCTGACGGGCGCCGTTTATTTGCTGAACGACATAATGGACGTGGAGAGCGACCGGCAGCATCCGCGCAAGCGGCATCGGCCGATCGCTTCAGAGCGCCTGAAAATCCCTGTGGCGTGGACAGCGGCAATTGTACTGACCGTCGTTGGGCTGGGTGGCGCGTTCCTACTTGAGCCTGCATTCGGCGCGATATCGGTCGTGTATGCGCTGGCTAATGTGGCGTATTCGCTGCTGCTGAAGCACATCGTGCTGGTGGATGTGTTCGTGATAAGCGGGGGGATGGTGCTGCGGGCGGTGGCGGGAGCGGCGATCATGCAGGTGCCGATATCGCCCTGGCTTTACCTTTGCACTGCGCTTGCCGCGTTGCTGCTTGCACTTATCAAGCGGCGCAGCCAACTTGCGACTGCGGGAGAAGAAGCTGCCAGCCAGCGTCCATCGCTCAGTCGGTACACAGTGGAGGCGCTCGACCACCTTGTTGTCATCACGGCTACGGCGTCGCTGATAGCCTACTCGCTTTATACATTCACCGCGCCGAACCTACCGGACAACGATGCGATGATGCTGACGATTCCATTCGTCGCATTTGGGCTGTTTCGCTACATCATACTGAGTGGAAGCGCGGATGCAGGGGAGAACCCGGAAGACCTGCTGATGGGGGATGTGCCGCTGATTGCCACGATAGTGCTGTGGCTGGTGAGCGCGGCGGTGATTCTGGCGGTGTTTCGGTGAAAGTGCAGAGAATGCACGACGCAAGAGACTCGTGCCTCTGCCGGATTCAACCTGCCAATGACGCAGATTTCACCCCCATCCTAACCTTCCCCCCTCAATCGGGAAGGGACAAAATTGGCTTTTGCCTTGCACAGGGGCATTTCTTACAGCAGGGCCGGTATCTCCCGGACGACGGCGGCGACACTGCGAATGGCGATGGGGATGTTTGCCCAGAACTCTTCGAAGGCGTTCTCGCCTGCACCATCGGAGATGCCGCGAATTTCGAGGAATGGGATGCCGGAGAGCTGAGCCGAACGCGCGCCGCCAGCGCCTTCCCATGCGACCACGATTGCGCCGGTGCTTTCTGAAATCTCGCTGATGCGCTTTTCGCTGGCGATGCCTTCGTCGCCGCTTGCGATGCCGCCGAATCGCAGGTTACAGGGCAAGCTACCCCTGTCAGCGATGCCTCTCAAGGCTTCTATGAGGGCGGGGTCGCCCTCGAAGGTGGGCAGCGGGAACTTGATGAGAGCCATGCCGCGATTGAAGTCGTGCTCAACGGTGTGGGTGCCTACCACGACATCGCCGACAGAAAGGTCCTTGCTGAGACGGCCGCAGGTCCCGGCGCACACGACGAGGCTGATGTTGTCCATGTTGTCTATGAGGTGCTGGGTCTGCACGCCAAACTGCGCCTTGCCCAGCCCTCCCTGCGCCAAGATTATCTCGCCGTCGTCGTACTCCGTAGCTGAGAGCCGTCCGAGGGTGCGGCTCGTCCCGCTATGCCCGAACTCTTCGAGGGTGTTCGTGAATGCTTCGAATTCCTGATCAATAGGTGTTACTACCAGGACTGTCATTGATTTTCAGACTCTTCTCACAATAGTTGCTATAAGACTTGCTATTAGATGACGCCTTCCAGCCGCAGCGATTCAATTGTTTCACCGTTGCCGTTCAGGAGTTCGCCCAGCACTTCGGCATTGTGCTCGCCGAGCAGGGGCGCTGCCTTAAAGTCGACCTGTGAATCGGAGAGCTTGATGGGACAGCCGGGTACCTTGAACTTGCCCCGCGTGGGATGGTCAACGCTGACTATCATCTCGCGCTCGAGGAGGTGTTCGTCGGAGTAGATGTCCATGGCGTTGAAGCAGGCGCTGGCGGGGATGCCCATATCGCCGAGGATGCGCATGACCTCGAACTTGTCGTGCTGCATCGTCCAGGATTCTATCAGAGCGTTAATCTCCTCGCCCATTTCCATGTACTGCTCCGGGTCGGAGAAGCGAGGATCATCAAGCAGGTCGGGCCTGCCGAGCGCGTCTGCAAGCGCGCTCCACATGGGGCCGCGCGCGGGGAAGGAGATCATATAGACATAGTCGTCGTAGCCGCCGGGAGCGCAGCGGAATGTGCCAACGCCGGGCCTGTTGCCGAAGCTGTTGCCGGTGCGCTTCTGCGGCACGGTGCCCTGCTCGGAGCGGGTCATTGTAGTGCGCCCGAAGTTTACCATCGCGTCCTGCATGGAGACTTCGACCTGCTGGCCCTTGCCGGTCGTCTGGCGCTGCCAGAGGGCGGCGAGTATGCCTACCAAGGCGTGCATTCCGGTGCCGGAGTCGCCGACGGAGTGTCCCGGTTTCATTGGCGGGCCGTCGGGTTCGCCGGTGGCGCAGAACGCGCCGCCTGCCGCCTGCGCTACGGGGTCGAAGCTTTTGATGTTGCTGTATGGGCCATAGGTGCCGAAGCCCTTGATGCGGGCGAGGATGATGCGGGGGTTCGCTGCGGAGAGGGTGTCGTAGCCGAGTCCCATGCGCTCGATTGCGCCGGGAGACAGGTTTTCGGTGACGACGTCTGCCTGCTTCACCAAGTCAAGCAGAAGTTCCTTGCCGCGCTCGGTCTTGAGGTTGAGCGTGACGCTGCGCTTGTTGGAGTTGAAATTGAGGAAGTAGTTTGAGTCGCCGGGGGAGCCCGCAATTGTGCGCCCGGGATCGCCGCCTCCAGGATTTTCGACCTTGATGACGTCTGCGCCCAGCCACGCAAGCATCTGAGTGCAGGACGTGCCAGCTTCAAATTGGGTCATGTCAACTATTCGGATGCCGTTGAGCGCTTTATCCATTATGAGGCTCCTTGATGCGTGTGAGGGGTGAGGGCTTCGATGCTGGGCTTCAGCAATTAAGGGTAGTTTTGAGCCATTCCTTGAGTTCTCCGGACATGTCGTCGCGCCTGAGAGCAGCATACACCGAAGCCTTCAGCATGCCCAAGGGCGTGCCGACGTCGAAGTGGTCAGCCGTCACCTCACAGGCGAATGCACCCTGCTCCGTTCGCACGGCGTCTATCGCATCGGTGAGCTGGATTTCGCCTATCGCGCCGGGCTTTGCGTTTTCAAGGGCAGTGAATACCTCGGGCGTCAGGATGTAGCGTCCTATGACTGCGAGATTGGATGGGGCGTCTTCGAGGCGAGGCTTTTCCACCATGCCCTTGATGCGATAAACGCTCTCATCGAGCGGCTCCGGGTCTATTATGCCTAGATTGGGGACAGACTCGTCGGGGACGTACTTGACTGCTATGACGCTGCTGCCGTGCTTCGAGAACACGCCTATCAGATCAGCGATTGCGGGAGTGTCGCCGTAGAAGATGTCGTCGGGGAGGAAGACGGCGAAGGGTTCACCGCCAATCTCGTCCTTTGCCATCAGGACGGCGTGGCCGAGTCCGAGCTGTTCGTCCTGATATACGACGCTGGTCTCGACCATCGAGGATATATCGCGCATTTCGTTCAGGAGTTCGGTATTGCCGCGCTCTTCCAGTGCCTGTTCAAGCGGGGGAACCGGGTGGAAGTAGTCGTTTGTGGCTTCCTGGCCGCGTGAGATTACGAAGACTATGTGCTCTATGCCCGCGTCTGCCGCCTCGCGCACTGAGAACTGGATAGCGGGTTCGTTGAGCACGGGCAGCATGACCTTGGGGATGGTGCGGGTGACCGGCAGGAAGCGGGTGCCGAAGCCTGCGGCTGGTATGACTGCCTTTCTGATTTTCATTGGGGTATTCTCACCGTTTTCAATGCACGAGCGAGGCGGCTATGCGGTGGCAACCTGGCCGGTGCGATAAATCTGTCGAAGAATAGGTTGACCGACTCCAAGCAGCACCACGAATGCGATGAATGTCACTCCTGTTGTGAACAGGATTGGCGAGGCAGAGATGTAGTCGGCGCCAATGCCGTAGCCGAGGTTGGCGAATGCCATGATTCCGCCAGCGTGCAGGATATACAGGCTGGATATGCGTCCTCTGAGCCTGTCGGGAGCTAGGGTCTGAATGTAAGTGCTGGTCAGCGCCATCATCGTCGCCTGCGAAATGCCCATTCCGAAGCTCGCCACAACGCCCATTGGAACATTGAACGAGACCGCCAGCAGCATGGGCGTGAAGCCGCTGAACAGGCTGGTCCAGATCAGAAGCTGGCCCTTGACCTTTTCGCTCCGGACACCTGCCAGAAGCATCGTTCCAATGAGTGAACCCAAGCCGAAGCCCATCACCAGATAACCAAGGATCGAACCGTCGGTCGCGCCCAAATTTTCCTGCGAGAAGACGGGCATTATGGACTCGAACGACATGACGAGCGCGCAATGAAGTGCAACCAGGATTATGATGAGGGCTATGGGTTTACTGGTGTAGATGTAAGTCAGACCATCCCACATGTCCTTGAGCGCGCCGCCAACCATTCCCTGTCCGACGCGTCCTCTGCCCGTGGATACAGTCTTGACGCGCGCCATGAGCAGAGTGCTTACGCCCGCCAGAAGCGCGCTGAGCACAAGCACGCCCGCGACGCTAATAGAGGGAATCGCCAGGAGGGGCGCGGCAATGAGCAACCCGAAGAACCGCGCGCCATGTCGTGTGGCGGCGTTCAGCGTAATGGCGTTGAGCAGGACATTCTGAGGGACCTGGTTGGGGACGAGCGCGGCGATTGTCGGCTCCTGAATGGCGCGAAAACCTCCGCCGAGGAATGCGAGCACTGCGACGTGCCAGAGCTGCACCGTGCCTGAAATAACCAACACAGCTAGGATGGCGGTTACGATGAAGCCGGCGAAGAGCGTAATCTGGGCGAGAGTGCGGCGGTCGACACGATCCGCCATCAAGCCTCCGGGAAGGGACACGACCAAGAAAGGGATCATCGAGGCGAACGTGATGATGCCTACCCATGTTGATGAGTCGGAGTAGCTGAGGGTGAACCACGAGCTGGCGACGATGAATGTCCACATTGCCGCGCCCGCGAACATGTTCGCCGTCCACGTCTTACGGCATTCGCGGTGAGCGAGGGCGGCAATATGCGGTGCGTTCTTTAATTCGCGGATAGCGGAGGCTACTGGCAAGAATTCTGTCCTTTTGCTTGGAACGTGCTCTCGCGGGCAAGGCGATTATAGCAGTACACCGGTTCAGCGCATAGTCGCGCCGTGCATGGGCGAGCCTGTGGTCAGCCTGTGATTATTGAGTAGGTTGCGTTAGTATATGGCGAATACAAGCTGGAGGATGCAAAATGAACCCACTGGACAAGGCGGAAATTGGCTCGACCGGAGTTATGGTATCGCGGCTGGGAGTGGGTGGAGCGCCGTTTGGCTCGATGCCCGTCGAGGCGGCAGAGCAGCGGTCAATCGAGAGCATCGGCAAGGGGCTGGAGCTTGGGATTTCTTACTATGACACCGCGCCGCTGTATGGAGCGGGCAGGAGCGAGCGGTACTACGCGCAGGGGCTGTCAGGAGTGGAGCGTGATTCGTACGTGCTGTCTACGAAGGTGGGGCGCGTGCTGGATCCGGTTGATGCCGCTCCGGGGCAGGACATATTCCACGACCTGCCGCAGATGGATGTTGTGTTCGACTTCAGCAGGGACGGCGTGCTGCGCTCGTTCGAGGAGAGCCTGAAGCGGCTGGAGCTGGACCGCGTCGATGTGCTGCTGATACACGACCCGGACGACTTTCACGAGCAGGCGGTGAACGAGGCGTTTCCGGCGCTTGCGGAGCTGCGGTCGCAGGGAGTCATCGGCGCAATTGGGGCGGGGATGAACTTCTGCGAGCCACTGGCGCAGTTTGGGCGCGAGGCGGACTTCGACTGCTTCCTGCTGGCGGGGCGGTACACGCTGCTGGACCATAGCGGGCTGGATGACCTGCTGCCGCTGTGCGAGGAGCGGGGGATGAGCATCATTCTCGGAGGGCCATACAACAGCGGGGTGCTGGCGTCGGACCTGGGTCCGGGTACGACTTACTTCTACCAGAGCACGCCGCCTGAGGTGCTGGGGCTGGCGCGGAAGATCAAGGCTGTGTGCGACCGGCATGATGTGCCGCTGAAGGCTGCCGCGCTGCAGTTCGGGCTGGCACATCCGGCGGTGGCGGCGACGATTCCGGGGGCAGTTTCCGCCGCCGAGGTGCAGGAGAACTTCGATATGGTGAGCTACGCCATACCTGATGACCTGTGGGCGGAGCTGAAGCACGAGGGGCTGCTGCCGGAGAATGCGCCCACTCCGTAGCACAAGGCGGAGAGTACGGGAGGATAGCATGAAGTCGTATGCGATGGCGCTGGACTTGCGGGATGACGCCGAGGTGATCGAGCGGTATGTGGAGTATCACCGCGCGGTGTGGGATGAGGTGCTGGACGGGCTGAAGTCGATTGGCATATCGAAGATGAAGATTTTCCTGCACGGGAGCCGGCTGTTCATGTACCTTGAGGTACCGGACGACTTCGATCTGGAGCGGGACTTTCAGCGGTACACGGAGGCGTCACCGCGCGCGGCGGAGTGGGATGCGCTGATGCGGGAGTACCAGGTGCGCGTGCCGGGCGCGAAGCCGGGCGAGTGGTGGGCTGGGATGGAAGAGGTGTTTGATCTGTATGGGTAGGTGATACTAACCTATGACTCATATCGGCGAGGGCATCAGACCTTGCACATTACAACAACGCTTGAAACTCTTCCCGCGTCATCTCGGCATCCCGAAGGATTTTCGACAAAAGCCCGGGTCCGATAACCTGCCTGCGATGTACTGGCACTACGGTCGACCTGCCATCGGAATGTCTCATCACGACATGGCTTCCTCGCTGCCTTATTTGCCGGAACCCCGCTCTTGACAGGGCCCGAATTATCTCACCGGCTCCAAGGCGCGGCATTCGACTCATACAGTTACTCTATGTACACCAACCAAAGTGAGTGACTCCGCTGCATCATCTTCTTCTACTTCAAGGCATAGTAGAATTGCCTCCCTTATGTTCTCAAGCAGCTCCTCCATATTGCCGGCTTGAGTATGGCAACCTCTGAGCGCGGGGACGCTGCCAACCAGCCAACCGTCCTCGTCCCGCTCGATAACGACAGTGAATTCTCGCATTTTTGAACTCCGTCTGCTTTGAGCCAATTAACCCAGGCTTTCGTCGAGGATTTCGAGTAGGTCTTTTGCCTGGCGGGTGTCCTGGACATCCTTAGTGCCGATGCCTTCCTCGAACATCTGGAGGCAGAAGGGGCAGGATACGCCCACGGTGTCGGCTCCGGTTTCGAGGTACTGGTCGGTGCGGACGTGGTTGACGCGGTCGCCGCGGCTCTCTTCTATCCACATGTGGCCGCCGCCGGCTCCGCAGCAGAAGCCCTGCTGGCGGCAGCGCTTCATTTCGACAAGTTCCAAGCCGGGGATGGCTTCGGCAATTTGGCGGGGCTGGTCGTAGATGCCGTTGTGCCGTCCGAGGTAGCAGGAGTCGTGGTAGGAGAGGGTCGTGTTTATCTCGACGACGGGCTTGATGCGGCCGTCGGAAATGAGTTCAGCGACAAATTCGCTGTAGTGCAGCACCTCGAAGTCGCCGCCCAAGTGCGGGTACTCGTTCTTGATGGTGTTGAAGCAGTGGGGGCAGATGGTTACGACCTTCTTGACGTTGTAGCTTTTGAGGGTGTCAATGTTCTGCTGCGCCATTATCTGGTAGAGGTACTCGTTGCCCATGCGCCGGGCGGGGTCGCCGGTGCAGCCTTCTTCCATGCCGAGGATTGCGAAGTCCACGCCTGCGCGCTTGAGGACGGATGCCATTGAGCGGGCAACGCTTTGGCTGCGCTGTTCGAGGGCTGCTGTGCAGCCGACCCAGAACAGCACTTCGGCTTCGGGATGGTCGGCGAGTATCGGAATGTCCAAGCCTTCAGCCCAGTCGGTGCGAGTGAAGGTCGTGCCGCGCCAGGGGTGGCCGCGCTGCTCCATGCTGAGTAGGGCGTTCATGGCGGTTTCGGGCATTTCTGCCTTCTCCATGACGAGGAAACGGCGCATATCTACGATGGTGCTTATATGCTCGACACCTACCGGACACTCTTCCACGCAGGCGCCACATGTGAGGCAGTCCCATAGCGCCTCTTCCGGTATCCAGCGTCCGATGAGAGGCTTTTCTGCCTGCTCGTCCTCGCCGGCGATGATGCCGGGAGCAGTTTCCAGCACATGTTCCTTCAGGTTCTCGACGATGTGCATAGGCGAGAGAATCTTGCCGCTGATGTTGGCGGGGCAGACATCGGTGCAGCGCCCGCAGACGGCGCATGCGTAGCCGTCAAGGAGCTGGCGCTGGGTGAAGTCTTGAACGCGGGACGCGCCGAAGACCTCGGCGGTCTCCAGATCGGTGGGCGTTGGCAGTGTGCCTCGGGCTTCGAGGGAGCGCGTGACGAAATTTATGGGGGCGCCGACGAGGTGCATGTGCTTGGAAAGAGGGATGTAAATTGCGAAGCCGAGGATGATGATTAGGTGTCCCCACCAGAATATGGACTGTAGAACGCCTGCGGCTTCCGCGCTGACTCCGCTAAAGACTGACGCCAGAGCGCCGCCTACCGGGGCTACGGCGTGCGAACCTGTGCCGCCGCCTACTATATAGAAGGCCTCGGTTAGAAGCGTGAAGACCATCAGCATCGCTATCAGCGCGAGGATGATGGCGGACTCCAGCTTCTGGGTGAGGTCGAATTTGAGGCGATTGGGCGTGAAACCCCAGCGCCGAATGGCTGCCCATGCCAGGACGAGCAGGAACAGAGTTGCCAGCACATCCAGATAAATTGTGAACGCTTTCAGACCTGTCTCGGTGAGAATTTTCGAGGAGAGCGGGTGCCAGAGCGAATCTCCGAAGATGAACAGGACATAGCTGAGGGAGAAGGAGAGGAAGCCCCAGAATATAAAGAAGTGGGCGAGGCCCGCTCGGTCTCTGAGGGAAACGCGCTGGAGCACCTTGCGCTGGCCGAAGATGAACGGCAGTGCTCCCAAGACACGGCGTACAGGTTGGTCGAAGCGGTCTGCAGGCTTGCCAATGAGTACCAGCCTGAATACGCGCTGGTACAGGAAGTAGCCAGCAACGGCGAAAGCCGCGATGGATGCGACATATACGCCCACCCAAGTGGGGATTGCTCCGAATAGGCTGTCTGGCGGGACCATCGCTGTCTCCTATCGAATCAAATTAAATATCGGCGAGTTTATCACATGCGGGTTGCATCGTCAGCCGCAACTGATGGCTGACGCTACGCCTGTAATTGCCCTGAAATGGGCATCGTGCTAAAATCGTTGCGGAGCGACAGCCGCTTCATCCGCGCCTGAATGAGCAGGCTGCACAGGAAAGGGAAGCACTCTATGACACTCCCCGAAAGAATGAAATTCGGCATCTTCATGGCCCCGTTCCACTGGAAGGGCGAGAACCCTACCCTATCGCTTGAGCGCGACCTTGAGATAATCCAGTGGCTCGACCAGTTGGGCTATGATGAGGCGTGGATTGGCGAGCATCACAGCGCGGGCTGGGAGATCATTGCCTCGCCTGAACTGTTCATGGCGACGGCTGCGGAGCGCACTCGCAACATCAAACTGGGCACAGGCGTCATCAGCCTGCCGTACCATCACCCGCTGATGGTCGCGAACCGCATGGTGCTGCTAGACCACCTGACGCGCGGACGGGCGATGCTCGGTGTGGGACCGGGAGCGCTGGTAACGGATGCGGCGATGCTGGGCATAGACCCCGTGGTGCAGCGACAGCGTATGGACGAGTCCATGACGCTGGTAATGCGGCTGTTAAGGGAGACGGAGCCTATTACATATAGGTCGGAGTGGTTCGACCTCGTAGAGGCGCAGCTTCATCTAAGACCGTACACGAAGCCGCATTTTCCGATTGCCGTTGCCGCGGCGCAGTCGCCTTCCGGCATGGTGCTGGCGGGCAAGCACGGTGCGGGTGTGTTGTCGGTGAGCGTGACGCGCGGTGAGAGCATCGCGACTAACCTTGGGGACTTCTGGAAGATTGCCGAGGAGACCGCTGCCGAGCACGGCAATACGATGGACCGCAACGAGTGGCGCGTGGTGATGCATGTGCATCTTGCCGAGACCAAGAAGGAAGCGATGGAGCAGGCTCGCGTGAATGCGGGGCGCTACCAGTACGACTACTTTGTTAAGACGCTTGGGCATCAACTGAATTTGGATGTCAAGAGCAACAAGGACCGCGACAAAATTATTGATCTGATGGTGGAGAACGGCGCGTGGTGCGTGGGTACGCCGGATGACCTGATTGAGACCATCAAGCGAGTTGACGAGGAAAGCGGCGGGTTCGGCGGATTCATGGTTCAGGCGACTGAGTGGGGCACGCGCGAGCAGGTGATGCACAGCTACGAACTGGTGGCACGGTATGTGATGCCGCACTTCCAGGGTTCCATCGAGAGTCTTGACCGGTCGCAGGTGTGGTCGGAGGGCAAGAAGGACGAGCTGCTTGAGGCGCGCGCCAAGGCGATGGAGCGGGCACGCGCGGATTATGTCGCAAGCAGGAACTAGCCATTAACTGACGAACAGTGTGAAGTGCCCTTGTCCGCTAGGCATGGGCACTTTGCTTGCAATGGTGCATAGAATAGAAACCAAGGTAGGGATGAAGGATCCCACCCCCATCCTAACCTTCCCCCATCAAGGGGGAAGGGACTTCATATAAGCAGGAAAGGTAATCAGAAAAAATGCCAAAGATGACAGGCGGACAGGCTTTAGCGAAGCAGCTCCATCGTGAGGGCGTGCGGGTGATATTCGGGCTTCCGGGCGTGCAACTCTATCATGCGCTGGATGCGCTGGCGCAGGAGACGGACATCAAGTTCATCACGACGCGCCATGAGCAGGCGACGGCGTATATGGCGGACGGATACTCCAGGGCTGGTGAGGACATCGGGACGGCGTTGGTTGTGCCGGGGCCGGGTCTGCAGAATGCGTCTGCGGCAATCGGGACGGCATACGCAGCATCCTCGCCAATAATGGTCGTTGCGGGTCAGGTGGAGCGCGACATGATCGGTGTCGACCGCGGCGTGCTGCACGAGATAAACGACCAGCTTGACACAATTCGCCCTGTGACGAAGTGGGCGCAGCGAATATTGGATCCTCGCGATGTGCCGGAGGCGGTGCATGAGGCTTTCTACCAGCTGAAGTCCGGCAGGCCCAGGCCTGTTGAGATCGAGATACCGCCGGAGACGCTGTCGGATGAGGCGGAGATCGAATTGCTAGAGCCTGTGAGTTACGAGCGTCCGGGTGCGAGTGTGGAAAGTGTCCAGGAGGGCGCGAGGATTGTTGCGAACGCCAAGAATCCGCTGATCTATGCGGGCGGTGGGGTCAATCTAGCGGGCGCAAACGACGCGCTGCTTGCACTGGCTGAGTACCTGCAATCCCCCGTCATCGAGACCGCTGAAGGCAAGGGCGCAATCTCAGACAGGCACTACCTGTCACTTGGCGTGCCGCGCCGCATTGACCCGTACCACGACCACATGGCTGAGCACGATGTAATTCTGGCGGTTGGCACGCGCATACAAACGCCGCAGATCCTAAGAGGGCAGCGCGTTGTGCAGATCGACATTGACGAGGCGGAACTGGGACGAAACTATGAGAACACATTTGGCATCGCGGGAGACGCGAAGGCGACGCTGGAGGAGATGCTGAAGGCTATTTCCGCGCTGAAGCCGGCGCAGCCAAGCCGAGAGGCCGAGATCGAGAAGATGCGGGAGGAGTTTTTCGGCGCGGAGCGCGAGCTAGAGCCGCTGCATTCGCTGTCGAATGCTGTGCGGGCTGCTATGCCGGATGACGGCATACTGGTGGCTGGCATGACTCAGGTGGGCTACTACAGCAGGACACGGTTCCCGGTGTATGAGCCGAATACCTACCTGACATCTTCGTATTTCGGCAACCTGGGGTTTGCATACCCGTGCGCGTTAGGTGCCAAGGTCGCGTGTCCGGACAAGGCTGTCGTGGCGGTGTCCGGCGACGGCGGTTTCATGTACAACGTGCAGGAACTGGCGACGGCGGTGATGTACGGCATCAATGCCGTGGTGGTGGTGTTCAACGACAGCGCGTTCGGCAATGTGCGGCGGGACCAGAGCGATCGATTCAACGGTCGGGTGTATGGTTCGGAGCTGCACAATCCGGACTTCGTGAAGCTCGCTGAGTCGTTCGGCGCGAGGGGTGTGCGCGTGGGCAAGGAGAATGCTGACGAACTACAGGCTGCGCTCGAAGAGGCTCTGGATATTGAGGCTCCGACGCTAATTGAAGTGCCGATGGGTGTGATGCCATATCCGTATTAAGTCGTGCAAGACGGGGCGTTGTTTGGGAAGAAGGGCGATGGTATGTACAAGGACATAATCAGCTACAAGTTGGCGGCGGATGTTTCTGAGGAACACTTGCTGAAGGTGGCTGCCGAAGTCCTGGAAGGCTGGATGGGCAAGCTGCCGGGTTTCGTCAGGTGGGAGATTCACAGGAATGGCGATGGAGGTTATTCGGACATCGTGTACTGGGAATCCGAGGCTGATGCCAAGAACGCGCAGGCCGATATGGGTAACATTCCGAACGGGGGCGACTGGTTTGCCTGCTATGCGGAAGGTTCGATTTCCAGCGTGAATCTAAGTCAGGTGGCAGCTTTCGTCCCTTAACGGGGAGTGACGGACACCAACAAAAAACATTCCGCGAGCGACGCGAAAGCGTGGACTGCCGATCAGAAAAGATTTAGAGGGCGACCGTATGGTTGCCCTCTTCTGATTTTCGGATACGGCCCTTTGTGACTACTTGTAGATCGCCCTGTCGGTCTCGTGGGCTTTCACGAAGTCCCAGTCGTATTCGACGCCGAGTCCAATGCCTTCGGGTACATCGACGCAGCCATTTTCGTCGATGGAGTCCATTGCATCTTCGTAGCCGCACTTAAAGACCGGCGTGTGGATCGGACCGAGCTTGGGATGCAGCAGTCCCATCTCGTAGTAGTTGGAATTGCGCATCGATGCCATGATGTGCCTGCGGTCGGGGCCGGTGACGTGCAATTCGACATCCAAGCCGAAGCCTTCGGATGCGTGGGCTATCTTCATGACGCCGGTGATGCCGCCGTCGTAGTCGGGGTCGGCGCGCACGAAGTCGGTCGCTTCCGCCTCGATGAAGTCAACATGCGATTCCAGTCCGCGGACATGCTCCAGCTGGAGGATTGGCGTCCTGATCATCTGGCGGAGCTTCCTGTGCGCGTGCATGGAGACGCCGCCGTCCTTGAAGGGGTCCTCGTACCAGAAGAAGTTGTACTCGTCGCAGGCACGTCCGAGTTTGAGGGCATCGCCAAAGGTGTTGATGGCGCAGAACGGGTCGAGCATAAGGTCCATCTTGCCGCCCACACGCTTGCCGACGGCTTCGACGAGGGCGATATGATCCTTGATAGGCGCGGACTGCCAGCCGTGAATCTTGAATGCGGGATAGCCTGCTTCGAGACATACCTCCGCGAAGTCGGCGTAGGCTTCCGGGGTGTTCAGGCCGCCGGGCTGTGAATCGCCGACATAGGTGCTGGCGTAGCAGGGCAGCTTCTTCTGGGAGCCGCCGAGCAGTTCATAGACGGGCGCTTCATGGTACTTGCCGGCGAGGTCCCAGAGGGCGATGTCCACTACGCCTGTGCCTAGACGGCCTTGCTGGCGCATTGCCTGCTTGAGGTCGTTGTAGATGTCCTCGCGGTTGAGCGCGTTGCGACCGATAAGGACGCGAGCGAAACCGGCGATTGCGGTGTAGTCCATCGGGGAGCCGCCCATGTACTCGCCGGTGATGCCGATGTCGGTGTGGATGCGGAGCCCGTGGCTGCGACGCTTGATCACGTTGCCGGGCTTGTACGTGGGGATGCCTATTGTCGGCTCAGGCTCCACGTCTCGCATTTCGGTTTCCCATTGCACGATTTCGATGGCGGTGATTGTTGGTTTTGTCTTCATAGTCCCCTGCCCTTTAGTCGCTTATTCATCGATAGTTTATTCATCCGGTTGCACGAGAATCTTGATTGCGCTGCCGTCTTCCAGTCGCTTGAAGGCGTCCAGCACACCTTCAAGTCCCACAACATCGCTGGTGAGCGGCTGCACATCGAGCGCTTTTCGCGCTAGCAGGCGAATGGCGATGTCGAATTCCTCCACGTAGCTGGAACTGCCGGTAACGGTCAGTTCCTTACGGATGATGGTGTACGAGCGGAAGCTAACCGGGAATGTGGAAACGCCGAGCAGCGCGAGCGTGCCATTATGAGGCAGGATTTCCACTGCCGTGTCGAGTGCGGAAGGCGCGGCTGAGCACTCAAATGCGAATTCCGGGCGCTCTATGTCGTTGCCGAATATCTCTGTGGGGTCGTCGGTGAGCGGATCGATTGTGATGTCTGCGCCGAGTTCCTCGGCTTTGGCGCGGCGCATCTCACTTGGTTCAAGCACGGTGATTTGGCCTGCGCCGCCATGCCTAAGGTGCATTACGGTCAGCAGACCAATTGGGCCAGCGCCGATTACGACGGCCTGCCGTCCGACCTTGAAGCCGGAGCGCGATACGCCGCGCAATGCGACTGCAATCGGTTCGACCCACGCCCCTTCGAGAAGCGAGACTTCGTCGGGCAGGCTGCGTAGTTTGCCGGACGGGATGCTCACATACGCTGCCATGCCGCCGTTGCTTATGATGCCTGCGGTGCCGCCGATGTCTGGCGCGCTGCACAGGTTGGACAGGCCGTCGCGGCACTCGGGACATACACCGCAGACGTTGCCTTTAGGATGCACGGCTGCGCGGTCACCAGCCCGCCAGCCTTCGACGCCGGGGCCGACCGATACGACCTCGCCCGCGAACTCATGCCCGATTACCACCCCATCTTCGTACCTTCCGAGCTGCACTGCATGTAGGTCGGTTCCGCAGATGCCGGAGTAGTGGGTGCGAAAGAGCACTTCGCCCGTCTCCGGTTCGGGCATTGGCCGTTCCTCTACTGCGTATCCGCCCGTTTCGTTAAACACCAGAGCGCGCATGATGGTACCTCCCTGTTTGGCCCCCTTTTCAGTAGGCTGCGATTGCGTCCAAAAGAGGGTTGACGATCACCCCCATCGGAGCCTTCCCCCGTCGAGGGGGAAGGAGATTTATTCATCCGGCTGAACGAGAACCTTGATTGCCCTGCCCTGTTCGAGGCGCTCTATTGCGCCAAGTACGCCTTCGAGTGGGACGACTTCACTGGTCAACGGAGCAACATCGAGTTTCTTTGCTGCCAGAAGTTCAATCGCCCGGTCAATCTCGTCCACGTTGGATACGCTGGTCCTGATGTTAATCTCTTTCGTGATTGCGCGATATGAAGGCAGCGGTATCATCTCCATCGGCACCCCGACGAGCGTGAGCGTGCCGTGCGGCTTGATGATTTCGACAGCCGACGCAAGCGCGGGAACTGCCGCGGAGCATTCGAATACATAGTCGGGGCGCGGCAGGCTGCTACCGAATATCGTGGTCGGGTCGTCGGAGATGGGGTTGATGGTCAGGTCGGCGCCAACCTCAGCCGCCTTGTCGCGGCGCATTTCGCTCGGCTCAAGCACGGTAATGTGGGTTGCGCCCGCGTGTCTGAGCAGCATGGTGACGAGCAGCCCGATGGGGCCTGCGCCGACTACTACTGCTCTGCGTCCGACGGGAAAGCCTGACCTGTTGACACTGCGCAGCGCGACTGCGATTGGTTCTGCCCACGCGCCTTCGAGGAGAGAGACTTCTTCAGGCAGGCGGCGCAACTTGCCTGACGGTATGCTGGCGAAAGCCGCCATGCCACCGTCCCTGAGAATACCCGGGTTGATGCTGACAACCGGGTCGCTGCACAGGTTGCGCCAGCCCTCGCGGCATTCCGGGCACGAGCCGCAAGAATCACCTTTTGGATGAATGGCGGCGCGTTCGCCTATTTGCCAGCCCTGAACGCCTGGGCCGACCGCGACGACTTCCCCAGCAAACTCGTGGCCGATGACGACATCTTTGCCGTAAGTGCCCAGTTGTGGGGCATGCAGGTCTGTGCCACATACTCCGGAGTAGTGGGTGCGGAATAGCACCTCACCGGCGTCCGGCTCGGGCATCGGTCTTTCATCAACGATGTATCCGTTTTCTTTGAGTACAAGCGCGCGCATATAGTGCCTCCAATTTCAGATAGCAGTATCGAATTGTTTCCTACGCAGGGTCGCTACCTGCCCAGTGCAGCGTGTATCTCGCTCACGCTGTCCTTGAACTGCCGCATGAGAATTGCGGGAGGAGCGGGAGCGACGTGGGTGTAGCCGACTCCAAGCTCGAGCAGGTCTTCAGGCGTTAGAGGCAGCGCACCGTGACCCATTGGAATCTGTAACTTCGCCTTGCCGACTGCCTTGACCTGCGCGGCTATCTCGTTCACCTTGTCGCGCAGGCGCGGGTCGGCTGGATCGGTGACGCCGAGTGTCTGGGACAGGTCTGTCGGTCCAATAGAGACTAGATCAACGCCGTCAAGCGCGGCAATGGCTTCGACATCGTTTATGCCCTTGTCGTCCTCTGTCATCACGGACAGGACTATTTCTTCGTTGGACTGGCGCACATGATCGTTCCAGGAAACTTCGCCGAATCGCGCCGCGCGTGTGCCGCCCGCGCCTCCCCGGTCTCCCATTGGCGGATAGCGTACTGCGTCAACGGCGCGCTTCGCGCCCTCCAGCCCGTCTACATGCGGGATGATAATGCCCTCTGCGCCCATGTCGAGTATGCGGAGAATCAGCTTGGCGTCGTTGTCGGGTACGCGCACCATCGAGGTGACGCCCGCGAGGTCGGAGGCGCGTATCATCTCCTCTATGGTGCGCAGGTCGAAGCCCGTATGCTCCATGTCGATGAAGGCGGCGTCGAACCCGGAGATGCCTATAATTTCCACGACCTGCGGGTCGGCGAGACTGACATACTTGCCGAGCGCCAGCTTGCCCTCGCGCATAAGTTTCTTGACACGATTCTGCCGCATTGAGTGCTCCTTCGGATGATTGGTTCGAGACTCTAGCCAGATTTATGGCGGAAGTGTATGTGGCATGGCGAGAGGCGTCAAGCGCGCCCGCACTGCCACTCAAAGGCTTGGCACAATTTGTCATCAGGGGCTATGATTTGAGTACAGGAATCGGCAGAAAAGCATGGAGGATTAAGGTATGACTATGCTTACAGGAGAGAAGTGTGTTGCGTGCCGCCGCGACTCGCCGCGTGTTACCGAAGAAGAGGTCGCCGAACTGCACCCGCAAGTTGCTGAATGGGAGATGTCCAATACGGACGGGATACCGCGCCTGCAAAGGACATTCAGGTTCAGGGATTTCGGAGGCGCGCTGGACTTCGCCACGCAACTCGGCAAGTCAGCGGACGCGGAAGGTCATCACCCGCGCATAACGGTCGAATGGGGTCGCGTGGGAGTTGACTGGTGGACGCACAAGATTCGCGGCCTGCACCGGAACGATTTCATTATGGCGGCGAAGACGGACGCGATGTACGCGGAGGCAGCGCCCGCAGGCGAGTAGCTCTAACGCTGCGCTTGCAGGGCGATGACAGGCTTTGGCAGCTCATCGAGAGTAGCCCAATTCAGGGACGCTGTGTCCAGGATGCGGAGTAATTGAAGGGCGTCAGAGAGAGCGGCTGCCGTATCGACGCCTAGACATTGCGGCTGGAACATAGGCAAAAGGCGTGCCGCATCGCCGAGTTTGACGCGAGCGCCGTGCAGGTTGTGCCGCTTGGTGTGGTGGAGTCCCACTGCCAGCTTAATGAGCGCGGACCAGAAGAAGCGCTGCGGATAGGGAGTTTCCAGCCATACTTCCTCCAGAACTTCGTGGCATTCCCAGTATTGCCCATCGTTGAATAGCGGCACAGCGTCATACAGTTGCGACGGCGCGTCGCCCTGGGGCATTACTGATTCCGCGGACATATCGCCTGCCTCAAGCACGCCAAGCCACTGGGCTTCCAGTTTTCGGCGCTGACCCTTGGCGGGAAGGCGAGGTAGCGTATATTGCATAGTCTGTCGGTCCATCAGAATAGTCATAGCAGGAGTTCATCCTATTGTACGATGTAATAGTAGTTGGCGCGGGACCGTGCGGCAACATGGCTGCTCTGGGACTGGCGGACCAGGGAATCAGCGTTGCCGTGCTGGACTGGCGCACGAACATCGGCGATAAGCTCTGCACGGGAATCATCGGCAGGGAGTGCGCGGAACTGTTTCCTCCTGCCCCTGAGCATATCCACGGCGAAGCGCGCTCGGCGACGATCGTTTCGCCGCACTGCAGGCGCTACCGTATCGAACGGAGCGAGACGCAGGCGTACATCGTGGACCGTGCAGCATACGTCGATTCTGTCGCTGAGAGGGCGCAGGGCGCAGGGGCGCAGTACATTCTGGACACTCGCGTAATGGATGTAAGCGTCGGAGACGGGAAGGTGGAGGTGACGGCACGCTCAGACGATGCGCTCACCAAGTATTCGTGCCGAATCGTCATCCTGGCATCCGGCTTTGGCTCTCCGCTGTTGCGAATGGTCGGACTTGGGCAGGCCAAGCAGGATGAGTACCTCGTCGGAGGGCAGGTCGAAGTTGCCGCGCCTGATTTGAAGGAGATCGAGGTGTATCTGGGGAGCGACACGGCGCATAAGTCGTTCGCATGGGCTGTGCCCCTTGCGGATTCACGCGCACTCGTGGGGATGGCGCCGCGCCGCCGTGTCGAGGGGCAGATGGAGGGCTTCGTCGAGCGGCTGCGGTCCGACGGCAGGATTGGCGAGGCAGCAGGCAAGGCGCAGACATGGGGCATCCCGATTCGGCCGATTTCACCGAGCTACGCCGACAGGACGCTGGTGGCGGGGGACGCCGCCGGACTGGTGAAACCGACGACGGGTGGCGGCATATACTATTCATTTCTGTCAGGTCGGATTGCGGCGGGGGCTGCGCAGGAGGCTATTGAAAGCGGCAGGTACAGTGCCAGAGAGTTGCACGGCTACGAGCGCGAGTGGAAGGCGGTATTCGGGAGGGAGCTTCGGATCGGGTACTACGCGCGGATGCTGTATGAAACGCTTAGCGACGAGCAGATCGAGCGGCTGATGGATGAGTTTCTATCGGACGGGACGATAACAGACTACGTAGGCGAGGATGTCGCGTTCGACTGGCACAGCAAGGTCATATTGAATCTACTGCGACATACCAGCATTCGAAGAGTGCTTGCAACGCTGGGGCCATCTGCCGCGCCCTTTGCTGCGCGATTGATGCAGGTGAGGGGCTAACCACTCGCACTTGCACGCTATGCAGAGACAGCTAGCCTCTGTCGAACATGTCTGCGAGTATCGCCATTCGCATTACGAGCGCGTTCTCGGACTGCCGGTAGAACGCGAGCCTATCATCGTCCACCTCGACGGAGAAGTCGCCGCTGCGCTGCATGGGATCCATGATGACGCAGTGCGGCTTCAGGGCGGCCATGAAGTCGCTGTCGATTCGGAAGTTCAAAGCTCCCCTGGAGCGCAGAAGCTGGACATGCGCCAGTGTGCGAGGGGCGTTGAGGTAGATTGCATCCGCAGATTGCAGAGCTTCTACATCGCTTTCGATGTTGACGCACATTCCTCGCTGGCGGCAGTGGGCGAGGACATCGGGATCAGCGCCGCCGCTGACGGGAATCAGGGTCACGCTGATGTTCTCGAAGAGGGCAAGTCCGCGCAGGAGAGCGTTCACATTGCGGTGTTCCAGCCTTCCGACGACTGCGACATTTGCGCCGTCGATGCCGCCGAGTTCGCGCTGAAGCGTGTACAGGTCGGCTAACGCCTGCGTGGGGTGGTCGTCCGCGCTGCCTCCGTTGATGACTGTCAGCGCGTCTGCGAACTCGGCGCGCTCCACAACTCCGGGCGCGCTACTGCGAAGAACAACGACATCGATGCGCATGCTGGCGAGAATTTTAATGACATTGTCCATGTGGCTTGCATTGGACACGGGGAAGAATTGGGAGGCGTCTTCGGTGTGATAGATCTGACCACCGAGGAGTCCCATTGCGCGCTCGAACGAAGTGCGGGTGAGCAGGCTTGGCTCGTAGAAAAGGGAGTACAGTGCGAGACCGCTCAGCCGTCCGTCAGCAGAATCGCCGTTTCGCAGGGTATCGCAGAGGGGGAACAGGCGCGCCTCGATGAACTGTCTGTCGAGCTGGCCGGTGGCGGTCAAGTGGGGATAGTCGGGCATTGCAATCTCGCTTGGATGTTGTGTGTTAGGGGCGATAACGCCATAGAAAGTGTACAGCAAAGGCTGCCTGCAATTCTACGAATAAATATTCTGGACAAGTCCAGTTTATGTCAATTCGAGGGCATGAAATCCATTTACAGGAGAAAAGGCGCAGTTATAAAATGTGAACGCAAATTCACAAATCCTCCTGCACTTACACATTCTGCACCAACAGGCGCGCCGATGGAGATGTCTTGCTGAGAATCCGCAACCGCTCAGGCGCAGGTCAGGAATCCGCGGAATCGTCGGGTGAGAAAGCATCTCCATCTAAGAAGGGCAAGGAAGAGCGGGACGGCGTCTTCTACGGCTGGTATATCGTTATTGCCGGTTCGATCAGCCAGGCGTACACGTCCGGCACATTCTGGCAGGGCTTCGGTGCGTTCTTCGATCCCATCATCGACCAGTTCGGATGGAGCCGCGCGGTAACGGCTGGCGCGATGTCCCTGCAGCGCACCGAATCAGGCGCGATCTCCCCATTCGTGGGCTGGTTCGTCGATAAGTTCGGGCCGCGCAATGTGATGCTCGCCGGCACTGTAACAACCGCGCTGGGCTTCATCTTACTCAGCAGGATCCAGGAATTGTGGCAGTTCTACGCCGCGTTCCTCGTTCTCACCATCGGTCTATCCTTCGGCACATTCCTCATCGTAACCACTGCCGTCGCCAACTGGTTCGTGGAAAAGCGATCAAAGGCGCTGTCATATACGATGGCAGGATCGGGCATTGGCGGTGTGCTGGTGCCTGTGGTCATCTGGATTATCGCCGCGACTGACTGGCGGACGGGGCTTGTAATGGTGGGAATCGGATGTCTCTTTGTGGGCGTTCCGGTGTCATTCGTTATGAAGAGCCGCCCGGAAGACTACGGAATGCTGCCCGACGGGGCTGACCCATCCGAGGTAGAGAGCGAGCAGACACAGTCTGAAAGCGCGACACCGCGCCGGAGCGCGCTCTCCCGCGAAGTGACAATGACCACGCGCCAGGCGCTGAGGAGCAGAGTGTTCTGGCAATTGGCGATCGCGATGGGCGTGTCGGGGATGGTCATGTCGGCGTCAATTCACCAGATTCCAGCGATTGCGAGCTTTGGAATCAGCAGGAATATCGCGGGGTTTGCGATATTGGGCGTGTCGATCTTCAGCGTGGTCGGGCGGCTAGGCAGCGGATACTTAGGAGACCTCATGGACAAGCGGCAGGTGATTGCGATCGCTTTGCTGTTCCAGTTTGTCGGCACAATCGTCTTTGCGTTCAGCAGCGAAATCTGGCATCTGGTGATTTTCGTGATTACCTGGGGCTTCGGCTTCGGCGCGTCAATTCCGGTGCGCTTTGCGCTGATAGCAGACCTGTTCGGCAGGCGGCACTACGGATCCATAATGGGGACGCTGATGACGACAAGTGCAGTCTTCGGCGTCATCGCGCCTGTGCTTGTGGGCTGGATATTCGATGTGCGCGGCAACTACCGCGAGCCGTTCGTGCTGATGGCGTTCACGATACTAATCGCGATTCCGATGATACTGACGCTGGGACGGGCGAGGGGGCGGGGGTAGCCCGATATTAGACGCGTGTTTCAAATTGCCAGGCTTTTCAATCTAGGACTTCTGCCTTTGGCTGAACTGAAGGCGACGAATTTCGACCAATCAATCGCACCTGACTTGTCGCAAAAGTTGTGGGCAAATTCTGAAGAAAGTCGATTGATGACCGCTCCATAATTCTCGTTGAAGGCATCATTGCGGATTTTTGCGTTGTGCCCCAACGGCTCAACTATGCGAGTGTAGAACTCTGCGTCGTTAGAAATTAGTTCCCAGAATTCCTGCCCGCAGTATTTGAAGTAATCCCCTTTGTCTGGTTTCGTATCGCGTCCGTAGCAGCATCCGTTGACCGCTATGACATTCGTTCCGGCATTACCTTGTCGAATGACGCGGGCAGCGGTTCTGAAATCGGCTTTCATTTTGGCTACTTGTGAACTGTTACCCCAGTTTGGGCCAGATTTGATGGAGACTATGTATCGTGCATTGTCTTTCAAGAACTCCAAATCTATTCCCGTTGCGCTGGATTTCAATCCTCCATGCACAGTCTCAGCAACATAGATTGCCAAACCCTCAAGAAAATCTCCGAACAACGTCTCCTCTTGCGAACTTAGATGAGCATCAAGTAAAGACTTGATAAGGTCGGCAGCCACAACAAGGTTTTTGCTTCTGAATAGATACGGGTTCTTACGACGCAGCAGATTACTCAGTTTCAGTTCATTGAGCGCTTCAAGCCGCTTCTCATGAAAACTTCCAATGTTGGCTCGAACATACAAAGTTATCTGTTCGTCGGTGATACCGCTCATATCGCCAATCTCAATTCCTGTTCTAGTTTCTGCTTGAGGTTCAGGTAGTATGGTTCGTACATCTCAATGCCAATGACATTGCGCCCCTTGTCTATCGCCGCGAATGCAGTAGTGCCAGATCCAATGAACGGGTCAAGAACGAGATCACTTGGATCAGTAAACAGGTCTATGAACCACTCAGGAAGCCAGTAAGGGAACGCCGCGCTGTGGCTGCGATTGTTGCATTCCGTCGCGCCGTGCAGCACATTGGTAGGGTAAACCATATCTCTGCCTATCCAGTTCTCCACTTTCTTGCCGAAACCGCTGCCGACCTTCGATTCGTCTCTAACTCGGTCGGTCTCACTCAGATTACGCATTCTGTTCTCATACCAATCCCCGACTGGCACCATTACCGCTTCCTGATTCATCTTGAATTTGCGATTCTTGTTGAATTGCAACAGCCTCTCCCAAGAATCCCGAAAGCGATTGGGCCATTTGCCAGGGTATGAGTTCTTCTTGTGCCACATGAATTCTTCGGTCCATAGCCAACCGCGCTTTCGCATTTCAAGTATCAATTCAATGACATAAGTGTGGCGTTCACCGTTGACAGCACACTCCTTGATGTTCAGCATGAATGTGCCGCTAGGCTTGAGCACTCGCTGTAACTCGTCTGCGATGGGCAGAAACCATCCTACATAGGCATCAGGCTTTACACCGCCGTAGGATGAGGCACGCCTGTTGGCATACGGTGGCGATGTAACAATTAAGTCAACCGACTCGGATTGTACTTGCCGCAGTTCTTCGCGGCAATCGCCCAGAAAAAGCGTAGCGATAGGCATGCACCATTCCTCCGTTACACGCTTATGTTTGAAGTGAACAGCAATATCATACACATTCGGCATGCAAATTGGAACATATAGACGGATGCTTTACTTCGCGAAGAGGCGGGCGACGTCTATGGTGCGCATGAAGGCTGCGCCGGGGAAGGTCTGGATGTACCGGATGAGCCTTTCGAGCATTCGCAGGCGACCGGGGCGGCCGATGGTGTATGGGTGCATGGTGAGCGCGAATGAGCGGCCGTAATGGTGCATGCCCTCGAATGCAGCGGACCAGGCGCGATATACATGCTCGGGGTCTGCCATCACGTTGCGCACGCCGAGCGCGGGCGAGTAGTTGAAGTACGGCACATCGTCGAGCTCCCAGTGAATGGGTATTTCCACGAGTTCGCTGCCGTTGGCGTCAACCTTGTAGGGTATATCGTTGTCCATCAGGCTGGAGTCGTAAAGGAAGCCGCGCTCGGCAAGGAGCGGCAGCGAATCTTCGCTTAATTCCCAGCTTGGGGAACGATAGCCCAGCGGTCTTTCGCCTGTTATCCGCTCCAGGATCGAACTACCCTTGTCCAGCACTTCGGCTTCCTGCTCGCGAGTCAGAGTCGCGGGTGGCTCGTGCATGTAGCCGTGATGCCCGATTTCGTGACCGCGCCGCTGAATGTCAAGCACAAGCTCCTCATGCGTTTCGGCGATGTAGCCGGGGATGTAGAAGCTTGCCTTGATGTTGTACTTGTCAAGCAGGTCGAGTATGCGCGGCGCTGCTACGCTGGGTCCGTACTCGCGCGCGGACATGAAGCTGGGCAGGCGGGCACTGTCCGGGTTCTGGTTGAGCGCACCGGACACGCCGTCAACATCAAAGCTGAGCATTGCAACGCAGCGCAGGTCTCCGGGCCATATTCCGCTCATATTTCACCTTCCTCAATTTCAATGGCGGTTCGGGATGGCAGATTTGAACCGCACCAGACCTTCAAGATAGCATGAAGAATATACACGGCTGCGGCGCATTCTGCCCGCATTCGCTGTGAGAAGTTCGGGAGAGTTGAATGGAAATAGCGGTAAGCATCCTTGTGGTCGCGATTGTCGCACTCGCTGTCGGCGCAATCTCATACGGTGTGTACCTGTCCAATCTCATTAAGGACGGCAGCCTATCAACTCGGCATCAGACGCCGCCATTCGATCTCATTGCCAGCAGCGAGGGTGATGGGAAGATCACTTTGCGTGCTATTGACGAGCGTTCAGGCGCGATAGACCTGCATCACGACGGCACATTCGGAATCGTCAGCGCCGACGGCTATGGACAGGTGGGGCGGATACTGGAATCCGGAGCGGGGTACTCGGTGCGTGAGTACACGCCATTTACGGCGACTATCGGTGGCGAGGAGAAGGCAAGGCTGGACATCTATGCGTATCCTGACGACCCGCTCACGGCGCTCGGCATAAATTACGAGGTGGTGAAATTCGAGTCCGAGTTGGGGGAATGCCCCGCGTGGTTCATACCGGGCAGCAGCAGGACATGGGCGGTCTTCGCACATGGACGGGGGGCGCATCCCAATGAGGCGCTGCGGATAATGCCCGTACTTGTGGAGCACGGATTGCCAATTCTTGCATTCAACTATCGCAATGACGAGGATGCTCCCGCAAGCTCGGACGGCTATCACTGGCTGGGACTGACGGAGTGGCGTGACCTCGAGGCGGCGATGAAGTTCGCGCTGGACAATGGCGCGGAGGACTTCATTTTGTACGGGTATAGCATGGGCGGTGGGATGTGCCTGAATTTGCTGTACGAGTCTTCACTTGCGGGCAAGGTGCGCGCGGTCGTCCTGAACTCACCGCTGCTGGACTTCGGTGGAACGCTGGATATAGTCGGGCAGATCAGGGGTTATCCACGCGGTATCGTGCGGCTCGGCAAGGAGGTCGGAGCGGTACGATTCGGCATAGACTGGGGGCGTATGAACTACCTGTCACGGGCATCGGAACTGCGAGCGCCGATTCTCGTTCTTCACGGAGAGCAGGATACGCTCGTTCCGGCGCAACTGAGCCAGTCGCTGGCGCGCAGCCGACCGGACATTGTGCGATATGTCGGGTTTGCCGATGCCGCCCACGCGCGATCGTGGAATCTCGACCCTGACAGGTACAATTCGGAGGTCAGCGAGTTCCTGCAGGAGATTCTCGGCGATGGAATCTAGCCTGCCAGCATGGACTTGACCTTGCCCACGACATCCGCCGCGGCGACGGTCTCCGCGTCGGACGACGATCTGGGCTTGGCTTCCACCACGCCCTCACGGATGTTACGCTGACTCACTACAAGACGAACCGGCAAGCCTATGAGGTCGGCGTCATTGAACTTTACGCCTGCCGACTCGTTCCTGTCATCGAATAGCACTTCAAGCCCTGCACTTCGCAGCTCGTCGTATAGCGCCTGAGCGGACTGCGCGACTGTCTCGTTCTGCATGTTCAGGGCGACCAGCGAGACATCGTAAGGTGCGATGGTTGCCGGCAGGACCATGCCGTTTTCATCGTGGTTCTGCTCTATTGCCGCACCTAGCAGGCGTCCGACACCGATGCCGTAGCAGCCCATTAGGATGAGGTGGGGTTCGCCGCTTTCGTCGGGGTAGTGCGCTTCAAGCACATCGCTGTAACGGGTTCCGAGCTTGAAGATGTGCCCTACTTCGATGCCCCGCCTCATTTCCAGCTGGGTCCCGCACTTTTCGCAGGAGTCGCCCGGCTGAGCGAGCGCAATGTCGTCAACGATGTCCGCCTCGAAGTCGCGGTGGTGATTTGCGTTGCGCACATGGTAGTCGGGCTTGTTGGCACCTGCCAGGAAGTTTGAACCCATGTCAACGGAATCGTCGGCGACCACTTTAATGCCAGTGAGTCCAATTGGGGACGCGGAGCCTGCAGTGATGCCGTGCGCGCTCACCTCTTCGGGTGAGGCGAGGCGCAGGTCGGGCGCGCCACCGAGCACATTGGAGAGCTTGATTTCGTTCACTTCAAGATCGCCACGAATGACAACGAAAACCAACTCACCGGCAGCCATGTAGAAGACCGCCTTGAGGGTCTTCCGCGGGCTCTCGTTGAGGAAATCGCAGAGCTCTTCGATCGTCTTGATGCCGGGTGTGTGCTCTTCCTCGATGGGGAGTAGCGGCTCGGTATCTTGCTGCGGCTTTGCGAATACGGCCTTCTCTGCGTTGGCTGCATAGTCGCCGGAGGGGCAGATGACAACGGTGTCTTCGCCCGCGCCGGCGACGAGAATGAACTCGGTGGAGTCCTTGCCGCCGATGGCGCCGCTGTCTGCCTCAACCTCGATCGTCTCCAGCCCGCAACGGCTGAATATGTTGCGATACGCCTGCGCCATCGCGTCGTAGCTGACATCTAGTCCATCTTGGTCAACATCGAAGCTATAAGCGTCTTTCATGTCGAATTCGCGCACTCGAATGAGGCCGCCGCGCGGACGAGGCTCGTCGCGGAACTTAGTCTGTATCTGGTAGATGATAAGCGGCAGATCGCGGTAGCTGTGGACATTGGCCTTGACCATGTAGGTCAGCAGCTCTTCGTGAGTGGGCGCGAGCACGAGAGGACGCTCGCGGCGGTCGTGCAGCCGGAATAGTTCGCTGCCCATCGCCTCACTACGACCGGACAGATCCCAGAACTCGAGCGGCTGGAGGGCGGACATCTGAACTTCCTGAGCGCCCGCAGCATCCATTTCCTCTCGAATGATCTGCTCGATTTTTCGAAGCGAGCGGAGCGCGAGGGGCATGTAGCTATAGATGCCTGCTGACGCCTGGTAGATCATGCCTGCGCGGAGCATCAGACGATGGCTTGCAAGCTCTGCCTCTGTTGGATCGTTCCGCAGGGTCTTGCCGAACATTCTGGACATTCGCATATTTTAATCACAACCTGTAAATCACAATTCGTTTGGTGTTATGTTAATTTGATGCTAGTACCGGGGCGCTTTCCCCTCTTGGCAATCCAAGTGCATCAGGCCTGTGCGCCGACCATTTCCGATTCCACCTGGCGCACTTCTTCCATCAGGGCGCCGAGCATGTCGGCTTCGTCCACGATGCGAGCCTTCTGTCCCTTGCGGAAGATAATTGCCCTGCCTGCGCCGGCGGCAATGCCTACATCGGCGTCTTTCGCCTCGCCGGGTCCGTTGACCTCACAGCCCATGACGGCGACCTTAATTGGAGACTTGATACTCTTCAATAGCTCATCGACATTGTTGGCTAAGGCGCGCACATCCACGTCCGCCCTGCCGCAACTTGGACAGGCGACGAGCGTGGTGCCTTCCTTGCGGAGTTCGAGCGCTTTCAAGATTTCCATGCCGGTGTAAATCTCTTCGCACGGGTCGTCGCTAAGGGAGACGCGGATGGTGTCACCGATGCCTTCGTAGAGCAGCATGCCGAGCCCAATGGCGCTGCGAATGCTGCCGGACCTGGCGGTGCCCGCCTCGGTGATCCCAAGGTGGAACGGGTATGGCACCATCTTCCCGAGCCTCTTGTATGCCTCGACGGTGGTATCAATGTCAAAGGCTTTGAGAGAAATCTTGATGAGGTCGAAGTCGAGGTCTTCGAGGATGCCTATTTCCCAGAGTCCGGTCTGAACCATGTGGTCAACAACGGTGTACTCGCCTTCGGATGCTTCGCCCACCTTGGGCAGCATATTCACGCCGTCCGTGTGGCGAGACAGGCCGCGAGTAAGACCGATGCCGCCAACCGGAGGCAAGCTGCCGAAGTTGACGCCGATGCGAATAGGCACCTGCCTTACCTTTGCTTCCAGCACAACCGCTTCAACTTTTTCGCGGTCGCGGATATTTCCGGGGTTAAGGCGAAGGCAGTCCACGCCGCTCTTCAAGGATTCCAAAGCCAACTGGTAGTGGAAGTGGATGTCTGCGATGAGTGGGATGTTTATCTGCTTCTTGATTTCGGCGAGCGCCTTTGCCGCTTCCATGTCTGGCACGGCACAGCGTATTATCTCGCCGCCTGCTTCCTCGACTTCGCGAATCTGCCGCACGGTGGCAGCGACATCGCGCGTGTCAGTCTTTGTCATCGACTGAACGGTAACGGGCGCGTCACCGCCAATCTTGACGTCGCCTACATAGACCGGCTTAGTTACACGTCGCTTTTGCATTCTCTGTCTCCGCATCCGTTACGGTGAATCACTATCTGCTTCCAATACTGGCACCCACTCTGGGCATCCACTACGGAATGATGCTGTCTCCGTTGATGAGCCTTACGATGTCGAAGTAGCTCACGACCACTATGAGGCCGATGAGCACAAGGAATCCGATCAGGTGCGCCATGCCCTCGCGTCTTGGCGAGATTGGCTTGCCGCCGCGCAGGAACTCTATAACGACGAACATGAGCCTGCCGCCATCGAGCGCCGGTATGGGCAGCAGGTTTACGATGCCCAGGCTGATGCTGATGATTGCCGTCAGTTGGAGGAGCGGCGATATACCTATTTCCGCCACCTGTCCGGTTACTCGCGCAATGCCAACAGGGCCGGACAGTCCGGGGTCGGGGCCGCCCGAAGCCCATCGCACTATGCTGGTGCGCGTTAGTGTAAGCACATCCCACATCTGCTGGAAGGACATCGGAATCGCCTGGATGACGGAGAAGTCGCGCTCCACCATCTGCGTTTCAAATGTGCCAATCATGACGCCCATAGCTCCCTGCGTCATGGTGTCGCCGACCTGCAAGTTGGAATTGTATCGCCTGGCGTCGGCGAGGGATACCTGACGAGTGGGGTCAACGACCTGGTCAACGACCTGCAATTCCGGCGGTCTTACGCGCGGCACAATCGTTACGATTTCGTTGCTGCCAGACGTCGGCTGCGGGGCCGGATTGCCCGTGATGAACACGCCACGCTGTATCGTAAGTTCGGCGGGCTCGCCAATGCTGGATATGACTTCCTGCATGAGATCCGCGTGAGTGTCGAGTGTGTTGCCGTTGACGGCGACGACAGTGTCACCCGAGGTCAGCCCTGCCTGCTCAGCGGGGGAGTCGGGGGCGACCGCGGTGATTACCACACGACCGCTTGGTACGTCGTGAGGCAGCGCAAACATCACGCTGAATACGATAATGGGGAATACCAGGTTCACTGCCGACCCAGCGCAGAGGACGATGGCGCGCTTCAGGACGCTCTGGGTGGCAAAGCTGACTTCCTTCGGCGTAATCGCGCTCAGGCGACGGTCATAGTAAGCGCGCGACTCAGAGTCCGACAGTACGGAGTGCGCGTGTTTGGCGTACCTGATGAGTCCGGCACGATTATCGGGCTTCTTCTCGTTTATCAGGTCCTCAAGTTCCTGATAGCCCTCGTCGATCTCTTCCTGAGTAGCCGTCGAGGGGACTTCAAGCAGTCCGTAGAAGTCCGGCGGGTCAGCCGGTTCCATTTCTACATCCTTGATAAGCTCGTCGTATGCGGCGCGTTTTTCGGTGTTGGACAGCTCACTGTACGCAATCTGCAGTGTGTGCAGCATTCTGTCGCGGCGCTCGGGTTCTCTCAGGTTGATGAGTTCTACCAGCTCAACATACGACCTGCGGATGTCTTCCTGTGAGGCGTCGCGGGGGACGGCGAACAGTCCGTAGAAGTCGGGATAGCTATGGCGACCGCGCACCAGAATTACATTCTTCTCAGGCTTCTGGCGGACGTATCTGCCCTCTTCAATGGCTTCGCCATGCTCGCCGACCATGCGCACGAAGCCGCCGAGTGGAATCCAGTTGATCGAGTAAATGGTGCCACCGGGCGAAAAGCGCAGTCCGACGAGCCTGGGTGGGAATCCGAATCCGAATTCCTTGACCGTTATGCCGAACCACTTGGCGGTCAGAAAATGACCCATCTCGTGGATAAATACTAAGAACCCCAGGACGGGAAAGACCAGAAGCCATGCGGGAAGTCCGAACACGAACCTACACCCCCACAATGCCGGCAGCGCGAGTGCGCGTGGTTGCGGCGGCGGTGAGCGCGTCTTGCAATGTTGGCTCTTCGATGCTGCGATGGTCACGGAGGGCTTCGGCTATCACTTCTTTTATCTCCATGAAGCCAATCTTGCCGGCGAGAAAGAGTTCGACCGCCGCATCATCAGCGCCGCAGAGCGCGGCGGGCCATGTTCCCCCACGCTGTGCCACTTCGAGAGCGAGGTGGAAGCAGGGGTAACGGTCCGCATCAAGCGGCTCAAAGCTTAGGGTGCCCGTGGCAACCGGATTGAACGACTTGATTGCCGCGTTGTGCAGGCGGCGCGGGTAGAACAGCGCATACTGAATCGGAAGGCGCATGTCAGGCGGACTTATCTGAGCTTTCACGGAGCCGTCCACGAACTCGACCATGGAGTGAATCATGCTTTGAGGGTGGATGACGACGTCAATGTCTTCCCATGGAACGCCGAAGAGCCAGTGCGCCTCGATGACCTCGAAAGCCTTGTTCATCATAGTGGCGGAGTCCACGGTTATTTTCGCGCCCATCTGCCATGTGGGGTGCCGCAGCGCCTGTTCGTTGGTGACATCGGCGAGGCTGTCCAGCGGCGTGTTGCGGAACGCTCCTCCCGATGCGGTGATTATCAGTTTTGAAACGGCCTTGTCCTCACCACGCAGGCACTGCCAGATTGCGTTAGGCTCACTGTCCAAGGGCAGGAGGGATACGTTGCTTTCTCGCGCTGCCTGAGTGACCAAGTCACCTGCTATAACCACAGTTTCCTTGTTGGCGAGGGCGATGTCCTTGCCTGCCTCGATACCGGCGAATGTTGCGGGAACTGCGACATCGCCGGAGGTTGCCGCGACGACTATGTCCACATCCGGGCTGGCGGCGATCTCGTCTATTTCGGTGCCGGCACAGTCCAATTCTTGTAGGAATGCCTTTTCGTAATCGCTGCCCTCGCAATATGCCATAGAAGGACGAAACTCTCGAACCTGCTGTTCAAGAAGGCGATGGCTTCTGCGCGCGGCAAGTCCCACAACGCTGAAGTCATCGGGAAAAGTGCGTACGATGTCGAGCGTTTGGGTACCGATTGAGCCGGTGGAGCCTAGGACAGCAAGCCCTTTTGTTGTACTTCCCATATTATGAAGAGGTGTGTTGCGGGCAATGCGAACAGAATGGAGTCGAGCCTGTCGAGAATCCCCCCGTGCCCGGGAATAAGCCACCCCGAATCCTTCACTTCCGCCTTCCGCTTAAGTCTCGATTCAGCAAGGTCTCCCAATTGCCCCAGCACTCCAATGATGACACCGAGTGCAGCGGCTTCCCACATTATAGCATCCAACCCCAGCAGGTTGTTAGCGAGAACGCTCGCGACGACGGCACCGACAAGTCCTGCCACTGCACCTTCGCGGGTCTTGTTGGGGCTGATTGTCGGGGCAAGAGGGGTGCGGCCTATCGCCCGACCTACCAGATATGCGGAAGTGTCGGTGGCGAACACGACCAGCAACAGTAGCAGCGTCCATTCACGCCCGTCCTCAAGAAAGCGGATCTGAAGCGCGAAGTAGAGCGAGAGTCCCAGATAGATGCCGATCCTGAGAATCATGACCGGCAATGAGTCAAACATGCGAAGCTTGCGACCGCTGCCCAGGACCCATCCCGCCAGTGGACAGAGGACAATAGCGGCAATGTCCAAGAATAGGGCATTCCCCTCCGGACTTCTGCCGAGCGCGCGACTGAGGCCGGGCACGAGCATGAGCATAGTCAGTATGAGCGGGAAGGCGGGGTGAAAGTTGTCGCCCCACAGCCTGGAGAGGCGAGTCAGTTCAAGTACTGCAATCGCAGCCGCGACAAAGACTATGCCGGCGAACCAGAATGAACCGAACCAGACGGCGCCGAGAAGAATGGGCAGTCCTACCGCGGCGCTGGCTAGTCTCGTGGACACACTACCCCCTTGAAGTTTGGCAAGGACTTACAGCACTTTGCCAAAGCGCCTCTTACGGCTTGCGTACGCCTCAAGCGCCTTTTCGACCTCGGTCTCGTCGAAATCGGGCCAGTAAACGGGTGTAGTGTAGTACTCGGCATAGGCGGCCTGCCATATCAGGAAATTGCTCAGTCGCTGCTCTCCCGAGGTGCGAATGATCAGGTCGGGATCGGGCATTCCGTTTGTGTACATATATCGACGGAGCATGTCCTCGCTGACATCTTCGGGCTGGACCCCGTCGGTGATCATGGAGCGCACGGCATCGATAATCTCTGCCCTACCGCCGTAATCGAATGCCACGCAGAGGGTCATTCGCGAGTTGTGCTTGGTAAGCTCAATGCTCTCGCAAATCGAGCGGCGCAGTTGCGGGGAGAGGCGGTCAATTCTGCCGATGTGTCGCAGCCGTATGTCCTCGCGGTGAAGTACTTGGACCTCACTGCGAATGACTTCGTTCACTATCTCAAGGAGGGTGTTGACTTCATCCGGGGGGCGGTCCCAGTTTTCCGTCGAGAAGGCATAGAGCGTCAGACACTTCACACCGTGCCTGATGAACGCCTCGATGATGCGACGGAGATTTTCGGTGCCCGCACGGTGTCCTTCACTGCGGCTCTTGCCATGACTGGCAGCCCAGCGCCCATTGCCGTCCATAATAATCGCGACATGGGTGGGTGGAGAGTTCAGCGTAGTAGTGCGTTCGGATGTGTCAGCAGAAGTTTTCAGTTCCACTCTTGTGGCCCTTCGTTCAGAGGCGTGCGCTGCCTCATACCTCCATGACTTCTGCTTCCTTCTCCTGCTTCATTTCTTGCATCTGGCCGGAGAAGGCGTCGGTGATTTCCTGCAGCTGCTCCTGCGCGTAGCGGCTTTCGTCCTGGGACAGCTCCTTGTTCCTCTCCATCGAGCGGAACTCTCCCTGACTGTCGCGGCGTATATTGCGAAGCGACACGAGGCCGTCTTCAACCTTGCGTCCTACCAGCCTAACGAGGTCTCTTCGCCGCTCCTCGGTCAGTACGGGGATATTGAGCCGAATTGCCGTGCCGTCGTTGTTGGGAGTCAGCCCCAGGTCGGACATAAGGAGGCTTCGTTCCACATCCTTGATAGACTGCCTGTCCCACGGCTGAATCATCAGCACGCGGGCTTCGGGCACCGAAATGGAAGCCAGTTGATTCATGGGGGTCGGAACGCCGTAGTACTCGACCATAAGAGTCTCGACCAAGGCAGGTGAGGCGCGTCCTGTCCGTATGGTGTTCAGTTCGCGCTTCAGAGCCTCGACGGACTTTTGCATCCTGTCATCAGTTTCCAGCAACACTTCATCAGCAGTAGCCATAGTTGATCTCTCCATAGCCTTTGCAAGCTTTATGGCGCCGGGGTCGAAGCAACCACAGACCCCATTGGGTCGCCAGCGATTATCTTCTCAATGCTTCCGGTTTCAAACAGGTCAAATACGATGATTGGCAGGTCGTTGTCCATGCAGAGCGACAGCGCAGTCGCGTCCATAACTCGGAGCCGCCTCTCCAATGCCTCCTGATGCGTTATGAAATCGATCTTTGCCGCATCGGGAAAGAGGTTCGGGTCGGCCTCATAGATACCATCCACATTGTTCTTCGCCATCAGAAGCACTTTTGCTTCAATTTCAATCGAGCGGAGGGCTGCCGCCGTGTCCGTCGTCATGAACGGATTTCCAGTACCTCCGGCGAATATTACCACACGGCCCTTTTCAAGGTGACGAATGGCGCGCCGCCGAATGTAAGGTTCCGCGATCTGCTGAACCGTTATGGCGCTTTGGGTACGAACTTCCAGACCATGGTGCCGCTCCAGGGCGTCCTGCAGCGCGAGAGCGTTGATGATAGTCGCAAGCATGCCCGCATAGTCGGCAGTTGAACGGTCCATGCCTTCCGACTCCGCCTCCCAACCCCTGAGAATATTGCCGCCGCCCACAACGATTCCCGTCTGGACGCCGAGTTCACAGATATTTCTAATCTGCTGGGCCATAAATGCGACGGCACCCGAGTCAGTGCCATAGCCCCGCTCGCCGGTGAATGATTCACCGCTCAGTTTCAGCAATACCCGTGGGTACTTCGTCCTGACACGCCGCAATGGTGCGTCACTCCCCCAGCGAGAATCTGGTGAACCTCCGGACGCGGATGTTTTCGCCCAGCTTGCCGATGCCCTCATTGACCAGTTCCTGAACGGACTTGGAGGGGTCTTTGATAAAGGGCTGATGCATCAGTACCGTTTCGGCACTTTCAGAATCTTCGCCATCGGGCACTTCATCGCCGCTTACATAGGAAGGCGCCATCGCCGCAACCTGCATCGCGATGTCGTGCGCAAGCTCCCTGAAGTCGTTGGTACGCGCGACAAAGTCGGTCTCGCAATTCACTTCGAGCAGGACGCCGATGCGCCCACCGCTGTGAATATATGACTCGACAATGCCCTCTTCCGTGGAGCGGGAAGCCTTTTTGACGGCGCTGGCGATTCCCTGCTGAGTGAGCAACTCCTCAGCCTTTGCCATGTCGCCCGAAGTTTCCTCAAGCGCGCGCTTGCAGTCCATAATGCCCGCGCCCGTGATCTCTCTAAGTTCTTTGATCGTAGCTACACTGAGTTCCAACTCTGCACCTGTATATCTGATATGAAAATTATTCTGTCTGTGTGTTTTCCGGCGTCAGTTCAGCCGTTGCCGCGCCGTTGGCAGGAGGAGTGGCGGCCGGGACTTGCTCGACTGCGGTTGCAGTCTCGCCCAACGTTTCACTTTCCAGAGAGGCCGCTGCCTCGCCCATTTCCTCGTACTCAAACGCGGTGTGCCTGTTCCTGCCTTCAATGATGGCGTTGGTAATCCTGCCCGTCACGAGGCGAATAGAACGAATGGCGTCGTCGTTGCCGGGGATGGGATAGTCAATCAAGTCGGGATCGCAGTCCGAATCGACCAGCGCGACAATGGGAATGCCGACTCGTCTAGCTTCCGCCACGGCGATCGCCTCTTTGCCGATGTCAATCACGAACAACGCGCCGGGCATCTCGGTCATCTCCTTGATGCCGCCGAGGTACCGGTTGAGGCGCGCGATGGAGGCTTCTCTCTTCAGAGCCTCTTTCTTCGTGTAACTCTGGAACTCTCCCTTTGCCTGCTGAGTTTCCAGCTCGACGAGGTGGTCGATGCGCGATTGAATAGTCTTGAAATTCGTGAGGGTGCCGCCGAGCCAGCGGGTAGTAATGAAGTAGGCATTGGCGCGCTTCGACTCGTTGACAATCGTGTCCTGAGCCTGCTTCTTGGTGCCGACCATCAGGATTTTCTTGCCCTCGGCAGCCACATCGCTGACATAGGCTGCCGCCTCTTCCAGCATACGCAGCGTCTTCTGCAAATCGATGATATGTATGCCATTGCGATGCGTAAAAATATAACGCCGCATCTTCGGATTCCAGCGGCGCTTTTGATGGCCGAAGTGAACTCCCGCTTCAAGCAAGGACTTCATCGTTATATTATCCGGCACGCTTGCCATCGGCACTCCGGACGCCTGCTGAATCACGACGCTCGGTTGCGGTGCGACTGGTACGGTTTGCTGCATATACGCCTTCCTAGACTACCTCACAAAAGTTGCTCAACATCCCACGCAGTATAGCATACCCGTATTACGCTGGGCAATTCAGTCAGCGTCGAAAATCGGCCATGATCGGGACTAGCGAATTGGTCTTTTTACGGTCGCGGAAAGCCGCAAATTGACACCCAGTCCGAGCGATTGCTATAATTTCAGCGTACCTCTCGGGGATATAGCTCAGTTGGGAGAGCGCGGCGTTCGCAATGCCGAGGTCGGGGGTTCGAGTCCCCCTATCTCCACCACTTCTTTCTTCTCAGAACTTCCCATCGCTTCTCAAGCCTTCCTCATAATACGTACCTTGTTTCCCTGCTTGCTGGCTTTACGGCATACTCTGAATGGTCCCGTTTTATCTCACACAGAGTACAAGAAAATCTGTGTGGATAGAAATGGCGGATTTCATAGCCGAGATTGACAGGTCCAAAGAAAGATTGTCGCCAGTACTGGCGCAGGCTCGCTTCTGGCAGGCGCATCAAGGAATTCAGTCTGTGGTAACCTGACATTGCTTGCGGTGCGGGTGAGAATACCCGTCCGTTCGCGGGCAACCTTGGTCGGCGAGATTCATCAAGTTCACTCCGGAAGGGGGTTCTTATGCCAGCTCCCAGAGTAATCTACCAACCCATACCAGGCACTCCCATTGACGTTGACCGGGAATTTTACGGACGCTTGGGTCATGAGACGGAGAACCGCAGCCCTATCGATAAGTTCGAGGTGCCAGTACGATCCGGCAGAGCCTGGCCGGTACTGGCAGGCCAGATATGCCGCATCGTAGTGGTGGAAGGGGCGCAGGTTGCCGACTTCAACGCGTGGAATCTCAATAATCCCAGGGAACGGTTCTGGGCGGCTCGCACCAAGCAACTGCACCGAGCCCATGTCTCTACGTTCGACCGGCTGTGGTCGTGCCTACCATACCTGCGGCCCATGCTCACCATCACGGCGGACACGGTGGACTATCCAATCGACGAGGACGGCGCCGGATGCCATGACCTGCTGGGCACCCGCTGCGATCCATACGTTCACAAGATGCTGAATGACGAGGACTTCGACTACTGCTGCCATTCGAACCTAGTGCGGGCAGTCGCTCCGTACCATCTCGATGAGAGCGATGTTCACGATGTTCTCAACATATTCCAGGTTACGGGGCTGACCACAGACGACCGCTACTTCGTGAAGCCGTCGCCGGCAAGGCAGGGAGATTACTTCGAGTTCTTCGCGGAGATAGACCTGCTCTGCGCCATCTCCACCTGTCCCGGCGGCGACCTGTCGGTACAGATGTGGGGAGAGGACGCCGTTGATCCCGCCGACACCTGCCATCCGCTGGGCATCGAGATATATCAGCCCCATCCCGAACTCGTGGAAGGCTGGCAGTCGCCTGCAACGAGCGATTACCGAGGCATCCACGGGCTAGACCGTCCATAGAGGGACGCGGAATCGGTCGTACACGTCGTACACATGGATGCTATCCCGTGCCCACCTCAAACTGCCCGCTAGCGGATTCTCAGGCTAGCTGCGGAGGTAGCGGTCGAGGAAGTCGGCAGCGTCCGACAGCATCTGCCGGACGTTGGGCAGCGAGCCCACGTAGAAGCCGTCGTTGGGATACACCTTGTATTCCGCCGTCTTGTAGTGCCGCTTCATCTCCACCGCAAAGTCCCTCGAAGTTTCGGGCCAGTCCTCCCTGCCTTCGCCATGCAGAACGAAGGTCGGCGTGGTCGCGTCTCTGACCTTGTAGAAGGGCGAGCAGCGGTACCAGATGTCTTCGTTTTCCTCGAAGGCACCGAATTCGTGCTCCAGGAGCTTGATGTGCCGCAGTTCCAACTGGTGGCGCAGTGCGGGCCAGTTGCTGTAGCCGGACATGGGGACGGCCGCCTGGAACACGCCCGGCGCAAAGGTGACCGCGCACATCGTGAGGATGCCGCCGTAGCTCGTCCCCGTGATCCCTATTGACTGCGGATCCACATATCCGAGCCCCTTGAGGAACTCTGCCCCTGCAATGGCGTCCTTCAGGTCGCCGCCACCCCAGTCCCTGTCGTTCAGCTCTTCGAATGCCTTGCCGTAGCCGGAGCTTCCCCGGATATTGGGCAGCAGGACTACATAGCCCCGCTGGACGAAGTATTGGACGTAGGGCTGGAAGTCATCGCTGAACTGATTGGTGGGACCACCGTGGATGAACAGCAGGCCGGGGTATTTCTCGCCTGCATCCCGTCTCCTGGGGCTATATAGATAAGCGTGGATGGCGAGACCGTCAAAGCTCTGGTAAGTAATCTTTTCGGGTGAGGTCAGTTGCTCGGTCAGCGCAGGGTCAACTCCGGCGCTAGTTAGCTGCGTCACCCGGCCGTCTTCCAGGGAGACGACCCAGAGGTCCATTGGAGATGTGGGAGTACCATATCGGAAGACTATTTTCGAGCCGTCCGGTGACCACTGCGGCGCCGAGCATACGCCCACACCGGGTGAAAAGAGTGCCGCGGACTCACCGGTGGAGGCGTCCGCCACCCTCAGTTCAAGCGTGCCGTTGCGGTTGGACGTGTATGCCACCTGCTGACCTGCGGGAGACCAGACGGCGTGATCCTGCTCCGCGTCATCGGGAGACAGCGGCTCAGGCTCACCGCCGGCAACGGGCGCTGTCCAGATGTTTATGTGTCCGCTGCGCTGGCTGCGGAAGAGGACTCGCTCACCGTCAGAGGAGACCAGGGGATAGCCGAAAGCCCCACCGAAGCTGTAATCGAAGAAGTCTGTATCCTGGACGACGATTTTCTGTTCTACGCCATCGAGGGAAGTCCTGATGATGTCGTGGTTCTCCCACCTGTCATCCAATCGGATGTACAGGATGTGCCGACCGTCGGGAGTGAATACGGGATTTACCGCGTAGAGCGGGCCGTCGGTTAGCCGCACAGACTTCCCTGATGGGACCTCCACCAGGTAGATGTCGTAAGAGCCGTAGCAATTGCAGGACACCGCGATGCTGCTACCGTCGGGAGACCAGTTCATCGAGTGGATGCGACCGCCCAGCGAAGTGAGTTGGAACCCGGCGTCGCCGTTGGTAGGCCATAGCCACACCTCATCCGTGCCGCCCTTCCTGGAGACGCACGACACATAGTCGTCGCCTGGAGACCAGAGCGGCATGCGAGGGGCTGATTCGCCGTCGCCCGCTCCTACCGTCATACGGGTTGTAAGCCCTCCATTGGCTGGCACGCTGCACAACTCGGCTGCGTCTCCCTGGTGGGAAGAGACGAATGCGATCCGAGAGCCGTCAGGCGACCATCGAGGCGTCTCTGCGGCGACCAGAGGCCGGACGGACAGTATCCGGTCCAGGCTCAGCTTCGATTCATCCGTCCTTGTCGAACCGGTCATCTTCTCGTCTTCCTTTCGCGGGGTTCCATGTACGCTGGCAAACTCATCAGGTCGTTCAGGTATTTCTCTCGCCTGCCGCGCATGCCTTGAGTCTGCTGAATATGAACAGATGGTAGCATGGTGCAGAACCCCTATACTGCAATGTGCGGATCAAGAGGACTGGCTTACATCAACAGGATGGCGTACTCTTACGCCGGACTGCCCCAATACGACAGGAATGCTCTCCGCACCGTTTTCGACACGTAGAGCACCGACAGGAGAACGCATAACATGACTGACCAACTTGCCCGACGAAAAGAAGAGATCGCGGCTCGCTCTAACTCCGTGATTGATGAATCGAGGCAAGCCCTGCTTGACCTCTCGAAAGATATCCACTCCCATCCGGAGTTGAACTACCAGGAACACTACTCATCCAACGCCCTGGCCGGGTTTCTTGAGAGTCGCGATTTCCAAGTGGAGCGCGGTATCGGCGGGTTGGAGACGGCGTTTCGCGCCACCATCCCCGGCGGCGGTGGCGAAGGACCCACGATTGCAGTTCTGGCGGAATACGATGCGCTGCCCGAAATTGGGCACGGCTGCGGACACAATCTCATCGCGATGGGCGCAATGGGCGCTGCCCTGGGGCTGCAGGCGAACGCGCGAGACTTGCCCGGAAGCGCTGTTGTAATCGGAACTCCGGCGGAGGAAGGCGGTGGCGGTAAGATACGGCTTCTGGAGGCCGGTATATTCGACGGCGTGGATGCCACACTATCGTCCCATCCTTTCTCCAATCGCACTTTAGTACCGGCGACCGCGACGGTGGGTGAGAGTTGGAGCCTGGCGATGGTTGGTTTCCGGTATATGTTTCATGGCAAAGCCGCTCACGCTGCCGCTACCCCTGAGGCCGGCATCAACGCGCTGAACGCGGTCATCCACCTGTTTACCGGAATTGATGCCCTGCGACAGCACCTGAGGGATGATGTTCGCATCCACGGAATAATCACCGATGGAGGCATGGCGCCCAACGTCGTGCCGGAATTTGCTGCCGCCAACTTCATGCTGAGATGCAGGGACCGGCGATACCTGAGCGATGTGGTGGTGGGCAAAGTGGAACAGGTGGCGGAAGGGGCTGCGTCTATGACGGGCGCACGTCTGGAGATCCAGGAATTCTACCCCTTCTACGAAAATGTTCAGCCCAATGTGACGCTGGCACAGGCCGCCGGAAGGAACGCCAAGGCGCTGGGGATGAAGATGGATGAACCCGCGTCAGGTCGTCCGGGCGGTGGGGGCTCAACTGATTTCGGCAACGTGAGCCAGGTTATGCCGGGTTTCGAAATGCGGTATGCGGTCAGCGAGGAGCCCGTCGCCTCTCATACAAGGGAGATGACCGAGACTGCAATCACCGATCTTGCCCTTTCGAACGCGCTGCTGGTTGCCAAGACGCTGAGCCTGACGGCAAGCGATCTGCTGTGCGATGCCGCGCTGCTGGAGTCCGCGAAGGCCGAGTTTGCGGAACGCAGCGGCTGATGCCTGCGTTGTCCTTAGACCACCGGTCGCGCCAGCGTCTCAGGTGACACCTTGCGCGGCAGCCATTCGCCGTCGGACGAGGTGCCGACCAGCTTGCCGTCGTCCACGATTACCTTGCCTCTCAGCATCGTCCTAACCGGGTATCCCTCGCACTCGAATCCCTCCCAGATGCTGTAATCGGAGTCCGCGTGGAGGTCGGCGAGCGTGAGTGTCTTGCGAATGGTCGGGTCTATGAAGACGAGGTCGGCGTCGCTGCCGGGCGCAATGACGCCCTTTCGCGGGTACAGCCCAAGAATCTTCGCCGCGTTGGTCGAGATTATGTCCGCGAACCGCGTCAGCGACATGCCGCCCTGCGAAACGAACTTCGTGAACGCAACGGGTATCCTTGTCTCAATGCCGTTATGCCCCCCGCATACCGTCTCGATGGTCTGCCCCCAGAACTTGATGTCCTTGTAAGTGGTGTACTCGTCCGTTGCCGTCGTGGATACGCGACCGTCCATCAGCCCAAGCTGAAGCGCGTCCCTGTCCGACTCGTACTTGATTGCCGGGTAGGTGTGAATTTTCGTGCCGTTCGGCTTCTTGTAGTCGTCGCAGGTGAACTCGAGGTAGTTGTGGAGCGCTTCGCCATATACCGGCTGGCCCCGCTCCCTTGCCTCGCCGATTGCCGCCACACCTTCCTTTGCCGTGACGTGGACGAAATAGATTGCCACCTCCGCGTGCTCTGCCATCCTGATCACCTTGCGGAACGAGACGTCCTCCGAGATGTTGCTGTGTACCAGGTGCAGGTTGTGACCCTGGTCCCTGCCCTCGCGCTTCAGCTTCTCCTCCATGTAGGTCACCATGTCGTCGTCCTCTGCGTGGACCGCCATGATGCCCTGGTTCTTCGACACCTCATCGAAGATTGCCTGCAGGTGACCGTATGGCACGCGACCGCCGAAGGTCGTGAATATCTTGAAGCTTGCCTGACCGGCCTGGATCGCCTCTCCAATCTCGCCGATGGTGTTCGGGCTTACCGCGCCCGCGAGTATGTAGTGGTACGCGAAATCGATGTAGCTGTGGCCGGCGAACGCCTGCTGTCGGGACTCCAACTGCCGCATGATCGGGTCCGGAGAGACTGGGTCGTCAGGCGTTACCGGCAGCGTGCCCGCGAAGTCGAGCAGAGTGGTGACCCCGCCGAACGCCGCGGCCCGCGTTGCCGCCTCGGGAGGCTGCGTGAACACCTCCGGCCGGCCGGCCCACTGCTCAGGCACGGGAATGCCGATGTGCGTGTGTGGTTCGATCCCGCCCGGTAGCACGATCAACCCCGACGCGTCGACGACCTGCGCCCCTTCAATGGAGAGCACGCCTGGATGCGCCAGCGCCGCGATCCTGCCATCCGCGATGGCAATGTCCGCCTCCAGCACCCCCTGCGGAGTCACAACCTGCCCGCCAGTAACAATCGTATCCAACATGAAGACGCACCTCCGCATGAGCTTACAATGCGGATGGTATGTTCGAGGCTGCACGCTGTCAAGGAGCGGGGCGAGTGCGCCGGCTAATCGTCGTTCCGCCGCTGTCTGCGAGTCAGAGTACAGAAGATTCACAGTTCGTGCGGAAATTGCCATACCAAAACCTGTTCAGATCTGGAGGGAATTGCAACGAAGGGGGTTGTCCATTATCATTCGAATTCGCCGTGGGAGTTCGACCCCCACTTGTTCCACAGTCATCTCTACGTTGATTTCCTGCCTGTATATGTCGATTTTGGCCTGTAAACTGGGTATTTTATCTTGTGGAAAGAGTGAAATATGCGAACAGGGGCTGAGTACAGAGAGAGTCTGCGCGATGGGCGCGACGTATGGGTGATGGGCGAAGGTGCTGTGCTCGATGTCACGACAGACCCCTCGACCTCGGCCATGGTGGACGAGTATGTTGCTTGGTACGACCGCCACTTCGACCCTGACTGGCAAGATATCCTTCTGACCTCACCCGACGGAGACGGCCAGCGCCATCCACTCGCGCTCATTCCACCTAAGACGTCTGCAGATTTGAGGCGGCTGGGGAAGGCCATTAGCGCAGTTCACTCCCTGTCCGGCGGGAACATGACCCACACCCCGGGCTATGGAGTCTTGATTGCTTTGGGGTTGCTGAATTCTCTGAAGCGGCTGAACCACTCCTCGGAGGAAATCGAGGCGGCTGAGGCGTATCTGGAGTCTCTGACTGAAAGTGGCAGGTTTCTCACCTACGCCGTAGGTGGGCCGCTTATCGGGACACGGCTCCGTGAGGATGAGAGCGAGCGCACGGCACTCCGTCTCGTTAGCGAAACTTCTGAAGGCATTGTGGTAACCGGCAAAATTCAGATGCACACCAGCACGCCCTTTGCGGAGGACCTGCTGGTGGCCGGCATGAATGAGTTGCCACCGGGCAGCGGGAGACACCTGTGGTTCATAGTGCCGGTGAACGCGCGCGGCATACGGGTGGTGTCGCGCCGACGCGTCGTCAAGCACGAGAACCGTTTCTTATCACCTTTAAGCAGCCGGTTTGATGAACTTGATTCGATGGTCTGCTTTAAGGATGTTTTCATCCCCCGATCCCGCGTTTTTACCGGGGAAGCAGCGCGCCAGACGAGGCGCCATTCGCTGGTATGCTGGCTGCTTTGGCACCACAGTTACGGCTGGCTTGCCAAGGCGGAGCTGACACTGAGTCTTGCTCTTGCCTTGGCTGAAGTCATGGGCATCAAGAACAACCCCAGGACAATTGAGCAGCTGGTCGAGTTGACCGTCAACGTCCAGACCACTCGCACCTGCCTGACGGCGGCGGAATTGGACCCGGAAACAACAGCGAGCGGATATGCCTTGCCTAAACAGCTCCATGTGATGGCGGCAGGAATCAACATCCTCAGGGTCCGCCAGAAAATGGCTGAAATCCTGCGTGCCCTCCCCGGCTCCTCCTTGGTCAACGCTCCAGCCGACACCGACTTTGCGGACCCAAGGATGGCCGCCGAATTGGAAGACGCCTTTGGCGGGGGCGGTTATACTGCGCTGCAACGAGCGGCATTACTGCAGCTCACTTGGGATCAGGTGTCGTCGCACTTGGACGGACGAGAGGCGGCATTCGAGCTCCATGCCAGTGGTGGGCTGGAGGTATGGCGCCACCGTCTGGCCGCTTGGTTTGAAAGGTACGACGAATTGGCCAACAGCGTACAGGATTTTGTCGGGGTGGATCTACCGCACATGGACATGACCAGCCTCGAGGAGGTACAGGAGGTGCCGATGCGAATACCTCAATCCCGAACCGCCGAATCCCCAGTCAACGAATCAACCTGAGAGACGTCCTGCACAGCGTCGTGGAGAGTTGGCTGGAGCGACTTGGGCTAGTTAATGACCCAGCCAATGGTACGGTCGTCGCGGGCACAACATGAGGTACAGCGGGCTGACACTGATTTCCGGAAGATCGATAATCCTCAGGCGCTGCCATCAACCTGCACGGTGACGATGTCCACACCCTGGTACTTCTGGTGGCGCACGGCGGACGTGTGGTAGCGCAGCAGCCGTAGTGAGAGATCATCGACTGTTGGCACAGCCTCTTCGTCGGTCAGATACGCCAGCTGGTCCTCGATGTTCTCCTGGCGTGTTGTCGCAATGAACTCCAGCTCCACCATTGTGTCCTGCGGCCTCGCGGCGACGATCAGGCGCGGACTGTGAGAACTCTCGATACTGTCCTCCTGCAACAGCAGGGAAGCGAGTGTTTCTTCTCCGGCAGACCGCAGTCTTAGTGTGGAGGCTTCATTCCAACTCAGTCTGGATGCGAGTTGGTCGAGGAACTCATGCAGTTCCGGAAGGGACGCCATGTCCAGAGTGACATCGAGGCGCGAGCGGCGCGTGCTCATCGCCTCAAGTAGAAGCGTCATCCCAATCGCGACGACTGCGCCTATCATCACGCCATTACCAAGCAGTGCGCCCAACTCGTCGCCAAAGAGGTCCGTTGTAATGGGATGCCCGTCAAGTCCAAGCCCCAGGGCGCATGCGAGAGCGACTACAAGCATGCGCTGCGGATCTAGACCGTTTCGCAGGATCGTCTGACAGCCACTGACAAAGAGTATGCCCATTGCGAGCATCAGGTAGGCGCCCAGCACAGGTCCTGGAATCGTTAGGAGGAGTGCGGTGAACTTGGTGAACAGAGCGAGCGTCACGGTTATGATCGCCACACCAAAACCGACTCGACGGGCAGCGACGCCTGTGAGGTTAATCAGCGAGAGGCTGTATGAGGAATTTGCCATTGTGGGCAAGGTGCCGGCGATTCCTGCAAGAAACATCCCTATTCCGTTTACGCTGACCATGCCCTGGATCTGGCGGAAGTCAATCGCCCGTGGCCGCCGGCGGGAACCCTGTTGAATCACCACCCCATCGCTGATGGTCTTGATTCCGAGTACGAGGGTGAGAATCGCGAATGTGGGCAGGAGCGCCCAGAATTGCTTGTCCGGCGTAAAATCCAAACCCAAAGGCGGCAACTCAGGGATGCCAAACCAGCCGGAACTGCGGAGGTGCTCACCATCGAGAGCGCCGAACCCTGCCGCTACAATACATCCGGCCAGAATGCTGATGAACGGCGCAACTATGCGCCACCGTCCCCGGGCCCGAAGAGTCGCGATCACTGACACGAGCAGTGTCACTCCGGCGATTGCTGGACCAGCTACCGCAGGAGTATCGGCTGGCAAATCCTGGATGCTGTCGAACGCAATAGGCAGCACACTGACGGCGATCAACATCGTTACCGTGCCGGATACGACGGGCGTGATGATTCGCCGCAGTGTCGGCAGCCACCAGGCGAGCGCGACCTGAATCAGGCTACAGGCGATCATTAAGGTCGCGAACGTTTCGATTCCAGACCTGGTGACCGCCGATACCATGATCGCGATGAACATTGCGGCAGGCCAGGCGAGCACTACGTGGCCAGCGCCGAATCGCCACAGCTGTAACGCCTGTAACGCCGTGATTCCTGCACATATCAGCATCGCCGCGAAGACGCCCCAACTGAGATATGTGTCGTCAAGTCCCGAGGAACGAATCGCGATGGCCACGTTCAGCACCGTCGGCGCGAGCACGAGCGCAGCGCCCTGGAACCCGACCACCAGGGCGATTGACGGCGGACACGGTTCCTCTGGCTCAAATCGGATGGGCTGTTCGACGTTTCTGGTAGCCAATGGTCTGCTAATTGCTCTCTTCGTTCTTCGGCAAATGGGGCATCAAGGATTGATTGCTGGCATTCTACCTAAAGTGTGAAGCTCACTCAAATCTGGCGTCCGTTGTCAGGGAGGAGAAGTCCCAGCCGTGCGACCCCAAGCCTACTGGCAAGAGTGGGTCAGTCAAATGGTGTTGCGAGCCGGCAATTTCGTAACCGTCCCTATAGCTGGGCTTCAATGCGATGGGCGCTGACTCACGTATATTGCGGTCCTTCCCGACAGGGGAGTCGCATTCCGGCAACTAATTCACAAGCGCTGTCCATTACATCGCAGGTTGTAAGGGATGCTCCCATAAGTCAGGAGAATATGGCACGGAATGTAGCCATATTCGGCAGCGATTCACCTCATTTCAGATAGCCAGCCGAATTGTCAAATGTGTCCTATTCACTCCTGGGATCATTTCCTTCTGCCACCACTATCCTGGAATTGGACTCGCGCCGTCGAATTTCGACAGCGATCAGCACTGAATCCCAAGAGTGCTACCTACAATTGCTCACAGAAAGTGATGCATAAGCCTTGCTGACGAGACTAAGGGTTATCAAGCTAGAGTTCATATTAACGAGGCGCTAGTTTAACTCAGGGATATATAAAAGACAAGGCTGGATCTAACACAGAAATACCTGTAAGCAGCAACAAATCATAAACTGCGTTGACACAAATTGAGTGCGATTGTACCCTCAGTTGATATTTGCGCCTTATAAGGATTTGGCTGACTAGTATTAGGCATGGCAAAGTGTGCGGTGATGACGAATCAGGCGGCGGCGTTGATGGACACTGCCTTACCGCGAACCGCCGCCCCAGATTGCCTCGGTAAATCCCCTCGTTGTAGTGCGAATGCCGGGGTTGGCGCGTAACCGGAGTGGCATAAGCGATCTAAAACAGCCCCCGACGGTAGAACAATTGGCAACAGCGCAGGTAAACGAGAATCCACGTTACGAGCCTAATGAGGCTTGTTCACATCTGGAAGCTGCCGGCGTCGGCCTCCAGATAATCCTTATGATGGTTGCGGGGAAGGTGCTATTTGTTGCGCTTATCCTCGGCGCGGGGGGCCAGTCGGAACCTTATCTGTCGTGGGCGATTTTCATGACGCTAGTCGTGTGCGGCGTTGGAACGATTCTGCAGGCATTACAGATTAAGAGATTTGGGGCCGGTCATCTGGTAATTATGTCCGTCCATCCCGCCCACGTCCCAATTTGCATTATGGCATTGTTGACGGGCGGGCCCTCGCTGATGCTAAGCCTCATTGTGGTTTCTTCGCTGTTTCAGCTATTGCTGACTCCGTATATGTCACTGCTGCGCCGGATAATCACCCCCGCCGTCTCCGGTACGCTGCTTATGCTGGTGGCAGCTATATCGATACCACCTGTATTTGGATTGCTTGAAAATACCTCGTCCTTTACGTCTCCGACTTCCTATGCCGCGATGATTGCGGCGGGGACCCTTATCTTTATGGTAGTGCTGATGTTACTCGTTCCACAGAAATTGCAGTTGTGGACGGCCCTCATTGGAATCACGGCAGGGTGTCTTGCCGCGATTCCTTTTGGGTTCTATGACTTCCAGGTTGTGAGAGAGGCGGCCTGGATCGGTTTCCCGGAATTTGCGTGGCCAGGCATCCAGGCTCCGGGAAGGGAATTCTTTACGCTCCTTCCCGCTTTCGTGGCAGTGAGCCTGACTCTGTTCATCAAGTCTGTCGGTGATACGGTTGCCGTCCAACAGGTCTCCTGGCGCCGGCCGAGGGCGGCAGACTTCCGACTCATCCAGGGCGGTCTCTACGCCAACGGAGTTGGCGGCATTCTTTCCGGGCTGTCAGGGACTATACCGAGCACGGGTTCAGCTACCGCCGTTTCCATCATTTCCATCACCAGTGTAGCCTCGATACGCGTCGCATTTTACATCGGCGCCTTCTTCATTCTTGCCGCATGTCTTCCCAAGATAGCCGCCATCGTACTCGGGATCCCGGGTTTCATTATGGTGTCGTACATGCTTATTATGATCGCATTCCTATTTATGGAAGGTGTCAGGACGGTTGTAAGGGAAGGCATCGACCGCAAGAAAATCATAGTAGTTGGGGTGTCGTTCTGGGTAGGAGTAGCTTTTGACGGCGGCTACATCTATCCTGAACTGTTCGAGGGGCTGTGGAGCGCCCTGCTCGTCAATGGACTGGCCTCGGGCGGCATCTGCGCGGTGTTGATAACCCTGTTCATTGAGCTGACATCGCCGAGACGCAGTCGCCTAAGCACAGACCTGCACATCTCCTCGCTTGCAAAGATTGACGAGTTTCTGACCGAATTCGCATCTAGGGCAAACTGGAATGAGACGTCGGTATCCCGTCTCCGCTCCGTTGGAGAAGAGACGCTCTCAATCATGCTTGTTGACGATGTCGAGAACGACGGTCAACCCGACCTAAATCGCCTGATAATCACCGCTCGTCATGTTGAAGACACCGCGGAGCTAGAGTTCCTTGCAGTTTCTGACGAAGAGAACCTCCAGGACAGGCTATCGTACCTGAGCGATCAGCCGGAAACTGTGGACGAACGCGAAATATCGTTCCGGCTGCTGCGACACTACGCCTCGTCTGTGCAGCATCACAAGTATCAGAACGTGGATATCGTGTCGGTGGAGGTTGAGGGCTCGCGCTAAGTGTAGTGGGATTATCCTTTCACATTATCCGAAAATAGTCAGCCAATGCTGATTCTCTTCAATTCGAATGTGTGCCCTAATATCTCGAAATGGGGGAAGATCGCTTCTTGCGGATGGACTCGAAGATAATGCTCACGGCTCCGTGCCAAGTCAAGGCTTCTAGGTCCAGCACCGCTCGGCGGTAGCGGATCTTAAATCCGTCCGCAACTCGCGTAAGATTGTACGAGTAACTGCCGACGTAGGGGTCGGCGCTGCCACTGCGAAATCGGCAAACTATGGCGTTGGCGGTTACCGTTTGATTGTTGTCGTCGGTTTCCTTGACTCGAACGTTGCTGATGAAACGCCTAGTGCGGGACCACGGATACTCGCGATAGGCGTATCGACCTTTCAGCCGCTTTACTCTAGCCCGAATGCGGACGATGTCATCGTTGATGAAAACCATATCCGCCTCTGGGTCACCTTCCGGGAGGTCCGTGGTAGGTACCACGTATCGAGCATCCTCAGTAAAGAGGTCTGCCCACTCGTCCAATCGCCACTCGTCCAACAGCGCCGCTTCTTCGTAGATGAAGTCCTCCACTTCTTCCTTTAGCGTGCGAGATTCGTGCATCAATCACGCCCCCACGCGGTTGGGCAACCGGTCCGCCGTATCGATCTTTTCCAGCCCCAACAGGTGACCGTGCCATTGCCGCCAGAATGAGCGCATTTGCAACTCGTCGGAGATCTATGGTTCGCGGTGCATCCATCGGGAGACGTCCGACCATTCCACTTCGACAGCGTGGATGTAGGATCGGTGAGGAGAGCGTCTATGTCGACCGTCTCGGTCTTTCATCATCCTCTCGACCTCAATAATCTCCGGTTCGGAAGCGCAGTCTATTACAAGAATAGGCTAAAAGCCATGGCTAATGTCAATCCTACGATCTGACTTATTACTGTACCCCTGCAATCGAGGTGTTTAACCTTGGCACATTTCTTAGTACATGCTAAGTAAATCCTGTGTGCATGAGATTCTCACTTGCCAGTACAAACTTCACGCAGAGTATTTATCACGGGATCCAAGTGGCGTGGACAGATTTATTTGAAGTTACTTAGGCACAGCAATGGAATGGCAAACGTGTATTGAGTCAGTAAAACTCGGCTTTCTCACATGGGAATTGCGTAAGAGCGCGGATGCACAAGATAAGGGGGAGGGCGGTTTATCTTCGGGAATGAGACCAACGTCTTATGACGCACCACAGTGATTCCATGTCTGGGCTGCGACTTAAGGATTGAACCGTATTCGGTCAGTCATTTGTGCGATAGGCGTCGATGAAATGCCGCTCGACCCTGCCGGTCGTCAGCATCGTGCCGATAACCAGCAGCCACAAAAAGAAGACTGTGCCGATAATCGGGTGAAGTATGGTAGTTGAATCCAGCCAGATGAACTGCATGGCGACACCAAGGATTGCCGAAGCAGGGGCTATCTTCCGCAATGTCCCGCCGACCCGCCACTGGTAACGTGCCGCGATTATGAGCGCGATGCCCGCTGCGGCGAAGCCAATCTTTCCGGCAATCCATCGAAGGTTGTACAGCGATCCTATCGTCGTATAGTCGGACGTGAAACTGGGACCTGCTGAGGAGATAGCCCCAAGCGCCGGACTCAGCACTATTAACACGGCGCACACACCGGACGCGGCCGTGAAGGCGCCCGAAGAGGTAACCTCAGAGTGTGTGTAAATAGGTCAGACGGTGTAACCTTCCTCTGAAAAAAACGGGCTTGAGGTCCCAAAAGAGGAGGCACACCGTCCATGAGTAAGAGAACCACTGAAAGCATAGGAAAGTCAAGCCCCGAATGGGACGAACTGGAAGAGTGGCTGAGAGGGAGCATGCAGAAGCTGATCCAGCAGGTGCTCGAAGAGGAGGTAACCGGGTTTTTCGGCAGGGCGAAGTCGGCGCGGCGTTCGGAGGAGGACAGCAACCCAGGTTACCGGAATGGATACGCAAAGCCCAGGAAGCTGACGCTGAGCGGCGGGACGATAGAGTTGAGAAGGCCGCGGGTTCGCAACACCGATGAGAGGTTCGAGAGCAGGCTGTTGCCACTGTTCGCCAAGAGGACGGCGAAGGTAGCGGAGCTGATACCGCAGCTGTACCTTCACGGGCTATCCGAGGGGGATTTCGACCTGGCGCTGCGAGGGTTGCTTGGAGAGGATGCGCCGTTGTCCGGGGCGACGGTGGCTCGATTGAAAGACAGGTGGAATGGGGAACTTGCCCAGTGGCGGGCTCGTCGTCTCGATGAGCAAGAGGTCGTATATGTGTGGGTGGACGGGGTGTACGTGAAGGCGGGTTTTGAGAGGGAGAAGGCTGCGGTGCTGGTGGTGATAGGGGCGCTGAGCGACGGGAGCAAGACGGTGTTGAGTATCGTGCCGGGCTACAGGGAATCGACCGAAAGTTGGTCTGATGTGCTCAGGGACCTGAGGGACCGCGGGATGAACTGTCCGAAGCTTGTGGTAGGCGACGGTCATCTGGGCATCTGGGGAGCGCTTGCCAACGTCTATCCGGAGGCTGAGGAGCAGAGGTGCTGGAACCACAAGATCATAAACGTGCTTGACCGGTTGCCGAAGGCCCATCAGGAGCAGGCCAAGCTGATGCTGCGGAGCATCCCGTACGCCGGCAGTCGTGCGGAGTCTGAGCGTTTGAAGTCGGTGTTCGCAGGTTGGTGTCGTGAACGCTCCTACGATGCGGCGGCTGAGACTCTGGAGCGGGACTGGGATCGGATGGTGACGTTTTACGACTTCCCTGCGGAGCACTGGAGGCATCTGAGGACTACTAATGTCGTAGAGTCGCCGTTTGCAGCACTGAGGCTGCGCACCGATGCGGCGAAGCGGTTCAAGAGGGTGGACAGAGCGATAGCCGTGATCTGGAAGATGCTGATGGTGGCGGAGAGCAGGTTCCGCAGGCTGAAGGCGCCGGAGCTGATGAAGGACGTACACCAAGGCGCCATCTACAAGGATGGAATCATCATAGAATCGGAACCGGAGAAGGTCGCCGCCTGATCTCGTTTACACACTTCTTGACGTGACCTCCGCCCGAAACCACAAAGAGATACGGCACCAGCCGCGCAGCAAGTCCCTCTTGGGTAATCCATGTCCTAGCAAGGAGCAACCCTGCTGCCAGAAAGGTCAGGCCGGATATGAAGCGCATCGCTCCTGAAAGGCCGTACATCAGGCTGTTGTCGGCGACTGCCTGAAGGGATAACAGTATTGTCTCCCGATCAGTACCGGCAGAGACGCGAGTGTAAACCATTACGACGGTCAGGGCGGCAGTTGCCAGCAAAAGGATACCGGCCCGCCTTGCTGACCCGTCTGGATTGCTGTGAGATTCCTTAGAAGCAGATATTTCCGAATTCGACATATCGATGACCTTCTCGACCATACTGCGTAGGTGTAGGTGGAAGTGATTTCCAGTAACCCATGGTTGAGCAGCTCTTCTGTTGGCCTTCAATTCAAATGTGTGATAAATATATCTTACTTTCTATATATAATACAGCCTAATTCTTTTTCTTAATCTGTTCTTGATTCCGGCGACCTCTATATTACCTCACGCACGACGTTGCAATAAGTCGCTAGATAATAATGTCAAAATCGGTTGTTCCAGTCTATTGACGGCTCCACAGCTCTCGCTGTTGCGCCCTTAACCAGCATTCTGATTCAGGACGAATCGTGATACCACTGATGCCGTTACTGGGTCAGTGGGGTTATGTAGGCACAGCCGTAGTTACTTGTAACTTCAAAGAAGGACACAGTGAGGTGATATGATACCGTTGTTTCGTGTTGACAAGCTCTTTTCCACAGTGCATAATACCTCTTGTACTTAGTAGCTACTAAGTTTCTTGCGTTCTATTATCATCATCAAAGTGAACGGCCAGGATTATGACAGCGATATTCAGACAATACAGTTCATTTCAAGAGCCTAACTCCACTGGATGTATACATTGCAGAAGTGGCATTTTTCGCGGGGTGGTGTCCGCGCCTAAGACGCAGACACCAAGGATGTATGCTATTGGACTTGGGCTCAGGTCAACAGGATCAATGGAGAATCGGCAGACAACTAGCTTTAGATGCGGCGTCCCAGCCTACCTGACGGGCCTGGACGAGCCTATCTTCGACTGTTCACGTAAAAACTTCGTCGTGTACCTCGACGAAGTAGGCGGGTCAAGGCGCGCCGATACGCGAATCACCTCAGCGATTAGCAGACACCCAGAGTTCTCAAAACAGCATTCGCTGACGGCCCCCTTCAACACAGACTCTTCTATTATCTTCCCTTTCTCGCGGCCGGCCCCCTTTACCCTCCCAAATAGAGGGGGTCGGCCGAACAATCCGGATGATCTTCACTGCTAAGGTTTATGATCTTGGCTACGATATAATAATCTTAACCCACATCTTTCTTGAGTATATCTGTTGACAGATTCATTTTGTTAGTTCATATTAACTGAGGTTATTAGTGATAGTGTTTGTGTCTACTCAATACGCAATTGAAGCGCCACAACCTACCGCTGCGAATGGAGGAATCGTCAAAGTGTTCAGTTACAAGGTCACTCTTGTTGTTTTAACGCTTGCTTTTGCTAGTCTCGCTCTGGCCGGGTGCGGCACCGCTCCGGCGGCTGCAGTCGCTCCTCAGATAATAGAGGTTGAGAGGATAGTGGAGAAGACCGTTCCCGTGGAGAAGGTCGTCGAGGTGGTCAGGGAAGTACCGGTCGAGCGGGTAGTGGAAAAGGAAGTGGTCAGAGTACAGGAAGTTCCTGTTGAGAAGATCGTAGAGGTCGAGAAGATTGTGGAGGTCGTGCGGGATCGCGACCCGGGGACGCTGGTAGTCTATTCGGGAAGAAGCGAATCGCTCGTAGGTCCCATAATAGAACAGTTCGAGGAAGTTACGGGCATAAATGTTGCTGTGAAGTACGGCAGCACGGGCGAGATAGCGGCGACGATACTGGAAGAAGGGGGCAACTCGCCTGCCGACGTTTTCTTCGCGCAGGACCCGGGCGGTCTAGGAGAAGTGGCAAACGCCGGACTGTTCGAGACCCTGCCTAGCAGCATTACCGAGAAGGTGCCGACGTGGGCGCGGTCTCCTGAGAGCGAGTGGGTGGGCATTTCGGGCAGAGCACGCGTGGTGGTCTATAACAGCGAGAACCTGACCGCAGACCAGATACCGACGAAGATGGAAGACTTCACCAAGCCTGAGTGGAAGGGACGCATCGGCTGGGCACCAACTAATGGTTCGTTCCAGGCTATGGTAACTGCGATGCGTGTAGTCTGGGGCGAGGAGAAGACGCGCGAGTGGCTTCTGGGGATACAGGCGAACGATCCTACTGTCTATGCGAAGAACACACCGACAGTAGCTGCCACCGGCGCCGGTGAAGTCGATGTCGGGTTCGTCAATCACTACTACCTGTACCGCTTCCTTGCGGAAGAGGGAGAAGAGTTCGGGGCGCGCAACTACCATGTGACTGATGGGGGCCCTGGCAGCATAGTGCTAGTCGCAGGCGGTGGCATTTTGAAGAGCGCAGAGAACAAAGCAAACGCCGAGCGCTTCTTCAATTTCATGCTGTCGAGAGTCGCGCAACAGTACTTCGCCGGACAGACGTATGAGTACCCTCTCGTCGATGGAGTAAATACTAACCGCCTTCTGACGCCACTCAACGAGGTGAACAATCCCGACATTGACATGGCGTCACTGGACGATCTCGCAGGTACTCAGACCATGCTGCGGGACCTCGGAATACTGAACTGAAGACTGAATCGTCGTAAGACGGCATCCAACACGTATGGTAACTATCGGGCGAATTTCGCATAGCGTTGGCGCCGTCGGCTGGGAAGTGATTACCAGCCGACGGCGCCTGCTGCTGGGCGTGCCCCCCCTACCCGCGTTGATTCCCGCTCTCTTGGTTGGCGCAGCGATGCTACTCCCGGTGGTTTATCTGCTGGTCAGGGGCGCCAGCGCCAGCGATCAGGCGTGGGACCTGCTATTCCGTATGCGAACGCTGGAGACGCTCTGGCGCACACTTCTGTTGATAGGCTGCGTAACCACCCTCTCTGCCGCAATCGCCGTTCCATTCGCGTGGCTGACAATCAGATCTGACCTGCCGTTTCGCAGGGTGTGGACGGTACTTGCCGCTCTGCCGCTGGTGATACCAAGTTTTGTAGGGGCATTTCTATATGTGTCTGCCCTCGGCCCGAAAGGCCTGCTGCAATCAGCACTTGAAGTGATGTTCGGCGTCGACAGATTGCCGGACATGTACGGGCTGCTGGGCGCGACCGCCGTGCTGACTCTACTGAGTTATCCCTACCTGTTCCTCACCGTGCGTGGCTCGATCTCCAACCTGGATCCGGCAACTGAAGAGGCTTCGCGCGGACTGGGGCACGGCGCATGGAGTACATTCTTCCGTGTCACACTGCCGCAGCTGAAACCCTCGATTGCCGCCGGGTCGCTGCTTGTCGCCCTATACACCTTGAGCGAGTTCGGCGCCGTGGCTCTGCTTCGATACAACACTTTCACTTTCACCATCTACCAACAATACGAAGGCTCCATTGATCGCTCCATAGCGGCGCTCCTTTCATTCGTACTTGTTCTGATGGCAGTGGTAATATTGCTGTCGGAGAACTATACGCGAGGACGAGGCCGATATTATCGGAGCGGTGCAGGCACGGCGCGTAAGCCTGCAGTCGTAAAGCTTGGACGCTGGAAATGGGCCGCCTTAGCTGCCATGGGAACGGTGCTGACTCTCGCATTGGTTCTCCCTGTCGGTGTACTGCTGTTCTGGCTGATCCGTGGCCTGGGCGCGGGCGAGCCGCTGTTGCTGCTGTGGAGCGCGACCCGAAACTCGCTGCTTGTGTCCGGTGGTGCAGCAGTGGTTACTGCTGCCATGGCGATCGCTATGGCAGTGTTGCTGGTTCGATATCCAAGTCGGCTCAACAGAGTGCTCGAGCCTATCAGCTTCACGGGCTACGCCCTGCCCGGTGTCGTGGTCGCGCTCGCGCTGGTGTTCTTCGGTGCGAAGTACGCGCGTCCGCTATACCAGACGCACTGGATGCTGATCTTCGCCTACGCGGTGCTTTTCTTCCCGGTCGCGCTCGGCTCGGTGCGATCTGCACTGCTGCAAATCAGCCCCCGATTGGAGGATGCGGCGCGCTGCCTCGGCCACAATCCGGTGCGCGTGATGATGCGTGTTACGCTGCCTCTGATGCGCTCCGGCGTGCTGATGGGCGCGGCCCTGGTGTTCCTGCTGACGATGAAGGAGCTGCCGGCAACTCTGATACTGGGGCCTCTCGGGTTCCAGACGCTTGCCACATCTGTCTGGTCGGCGACGACTGAAGCGTTTTTTGCACGAGCTGCTGCGCCTGCATTAATGATAATCCTGATGTCGTCCATACCCATGACGCTACTGGTGCTGCGCGAGAAGAGGACGCTGGTGTGAGCGAGCCGCTGATCGAGTGCCGAGGCGTTACAAAGCACTTCGGTGATGTGGTGGCAGTCGGCGATGTGAACCTTCGACTTATGCCGGGCGAGGTTCTGTCTATTCTGGGCGCAAGCGGCTGCGGCAAGACTACACTGCTTCGCATCATCGCCGGATTTGAGGCGGTGGACGGAGGCGAGCTGTACTTGCGGTCCAGCCTCGTTTCCGATACTAATCATCACATGCCGCCAGAACGACGCAACATCGGGATGGTGTTTCAGGAGTATGCGTTGTTTCCGCACCTGACGGTGTCCCAGAATGTTGCATTCGGGCTTCAAGGCATGTCGAAGGGCGAGCAGCAGCGCCGCACACAAGATGCGCTGGAACTTGTCAGGCTGAACGCTCTCGAAGCGCGTTACCCACATGAACTCTCCGGCGGTCAGCAGCAGAGAGTGGCACTTGCGCGGACACTCGCGCCATCTCCTATAGCGATGCTGCTGGACGAACCATTCAGCAACCTTGACGCCGGAATGCGCCAGGACGTGCGTCAGGAAGTAGAATCGATACTGCGTGGCCAAGGGATAGCAGCCATATTCGTCACGCATGACAGGGAGGAAGCCTTCGCCTTCGCGGACCGCGTCGGCGTGATGAGCGCGGGGCGAATGGAGCAGGTGGACACGCCGGGCGAACTATATAGATCGCCTATGAGCCCGGAAGTTGCTCGCATAGTGGGTGACTGTGATTTCCTGGCAGGCGTAGCACAAGGTGAATTCGCCGCCACCGAGCTGGGCAGACTGTCCGTTGTCTGCAATAGTGGTTCCGTACCAGATGGGACGGAGCTTATGTTGATGGTTCGACCCCAGGACATTGAGGTGAAGCCGAGCGAAACGGGAGATTGCATTGTAGTTGCGGTGGAGTATCGTGGCGGGGAAACAATACTGACTGTGCAAATGCCACTAGGTGAAACGCTTCGCTGTTGGCAAGCCGGCTTTTCCGACCTGCTCAGGGGAACCCGCGTGACCGTCGAGACGCGAGACGCTACGCCTTTCCTTGCCTACGCCAAGCCCTAAGTGAAACTCACCGCATTTGCATGCGGGCATGACCTCCACAGGAACGGCTTGATTGACCGGTTTTGCCGTCGAATGCTAATATCAGGTCACAGGATTCAGGCGTCTTTGACGCACAAATTCAATGACCGATTGGACCGCATGCCTAGAGCAAAGAGCAACACCGACTCCAAAACTGCCAATCTGCCACCGTCCCGACAGCGGCTTTCGATGACGGCGGAGAACTATCTGCTGTCCATTTATCGACTCAACGAAGAGGGCACGGCCGTTACTCTTACTTTACTTGCGGAGCACCTCAAGACGCTTCCCGAGGGCGAAGGGTTGGGTACTTCTTTGCCCACTGTGGGTGGCATGGTGCGCCGCCTACAGCGGGAGGGAATGCTAAACCTTGATTCCAAGAAGCAGCTCCTGTTGACAAGAAAGGGCACTCGGAACGCAGAGAGCATTGTGCGACGGCATCGTTTGGCAGAGCGAATGGTCGTGGACATGTTTGACGTGGAACTCCACAGGGCCCACATTGAAGCTCACCTACTAGAGCACGCCATTTCGCCTTACCTTGAAGAGCGAATAATGAAAAAGCTCGGCCTGCCAACCACTTCACCGTTCGGCTACCCGATACCTGGAACTGACTTCAAGCAGAAGACTGGGGCATTTCGTCTGGACGAGGCGGAAGCGGGGCAGCACCTTGAGATTGACAAGATACCTGTGGACGATGAAGTGCTCCTGGAGCATCTCGTGAGGAATAATGTGACTCCCGGCAGCGCTATTCGAATTAGCGAGATAAATACATCGACGGGCGTCATTTCCTTCGAGTGCATGAATGATAATGTGGTCGTTGGATACCAGGTAGGACAGTCCATCTGGGTACGTCAGAGGGACGACGAGCTTAGCCAGTAGTCTCTGACAGCGTAAGTCCGCGCCGTCCATTCTTTAGTCCCGAATAGAACCGGAACCCTCACGACTCACCTTGGTGGCGCGTGCGCTGTTTCCTATTCATTCTGCATCCGCATCCAGTGGGCGAATCCCGGTAGATGTTCTGCCTCAAAGTATGCTGCCATCGACAGGTACAGGAAGGCTGACGCGAGTTCCGCGTTTATCTGATCGTTGAAGGTTTCCTGCAAAGCACCACTAAGTTTCATCTCAGACCCTCCCTAACCGAATTTATCTGGCGCCAATCTGCGCCCATAATGTTCATACCTGCATCCATCCTTGCATCAGTTAAAGGTCTGGTCTAGATTGAATCAAAATAATTCTCAACGCATTCGTACTCGTCCGATGTCGCAAACCGTGCAGTCTTTCCCATGTCATCCAGTTTCTGGGTTTACGCGAAATCTCCTGCTTGGCAAACTTCTAAGAAACAGTGCTGTATGAAATAAGTCTGGATGCGTGTACCTTAAGATGGTGTGTTAATATGAGCTTGCATAAGCGGCTCGTGTAGAGGCTAACCTTTAATGACGGATGCGTGACCATCCATTTTACGCATACCTTAAGGCGTCGACACCGCAAAGTAGCACAGCATGTTTGGACCATGTAAGCCGCTTTCTTAGGTGAAAGGACGAAATGAGCACCGATATGATCAATAGCAGCGAAATATCGATTCCTGACACTCAGACTTCAGTTTATGAGGCAATCTTTGGCAGGCGCATGACAAAGGAGCTCACAGGCGTCGAAGTACCGCGTTCAGTGCTCGAGCGAATGCTGGAAGCCGCAATTTGGGCTCCGAATCACCGTCTCACTAACCCATGGCGATTCATCGTCCTGGCTAAGGACAGCCCGATTCGCAAGCAGGTTGCCGAACTTACCTGGCAGACAACTTACGACAATGTTGCTAACCCTAATCCTGAGCAGAAGAAAAACTCGGCCGACGCCAGCAAGAGTCGAGTACTTGATGCTCCTGCAATGATGTACGCGTACAGCGCGCCCGGACCTGACGAGGAGACAACCCAGGAGAACTACGCCTCCGTCTGCTGCGCTGTCCACAACATGGCACTCGCTGCAGTTGCCGAAGGGCTGGTCCTGGACTGGAGCACCGGCGGGATCAGCAAGCTTCCGGGCCTGGCAAAGATCCTTGGTGCCGATGAAGACTGGGCAATGGTCGGAGCGCTGTTCATTGGCGAGCCTGTCAACCTGCCCACCTCCAGACGGGACGCAGCGCCAAGTATCGTATCGTGGCTGTCGTAAGTGCAACCAGCGTCCAAGGTGCTTTTGCCGAGGATCGAAATAAGGCGCGGATGACTCTGGAGCAGAGGGTCGAAGACGAAGTCGCCGTGCTCATACGACCGTCTGTGTCGCGCTATCACCTCTGTGCCACAGATTATGACACCTCGTCGACGTAGCCCCTCACCAGCACGTCCCGGTGTCCGAATGAAATGGGCATCGAGTAATATCTGTGTTAGAGGATTCTGCTATTAGTAGCAGTCCTTCCTGTGGCCGTAGTCGTTCTTTTCGCACTCTTTACCTGCCCTGGCATGCACAGCACCAATCTAGATTCTTTCCATTTGACTGTGTTGACGTTCAGGGTGTCCAATAACGATGGATACTCCCCAGTCAGGCTTTAGCATAAGCAGAGGACCATCTTTTTGAACTTCGTACTGTTCTCTTTCGATGGACGAATTAATCGCACTCAATATTGGCGCTTGGGCATGCTACCGCTCTTATTAGTTGCGGTATTCATTGGGAGCATCACATACATCCCCGTCTTTAGTCCATTTCCATTTGTGGTCATTCTTGTCTCGGTAGGGGCAATTCTGTGCATAGTTTGGGGTTGTATAGCTGCCAGTATCAAGAGGTGTCACGATATAGGATATTCCGGTTTCTGGATTCTCTTATACCTCGTACCTGGCGTCGCCCTAGTCGGTTTGATAGTACTCGGGGTCTGGCCTTCTTCGGGCCCCAATAAATACGACAGAGTCGAAGAGGGACCCGCTCTACTTCGCAGGGGGAAGGTCGTGCTCGCTCCTCTGGCGATTCTCGCTGCGTTGTTCTTCTATTACTGGCCACTGTGGGAGCCCAGCTTCAGTGGGAACGAGCCCAAAAACAATATTGGCGAGCCACGAGAATTCAGACCCACACCAGAAGAGAAACGCGCAGGAGCAGAGATCCTGAGAGACTCAGCAATTGTGGAGCTCTTCAATGGAGGGCAGGAGTGGGAATCGGTGCATCGTCTTTCCGGATATACCGGGCAGGTCGGCAATCGTAAACTTAGCGTAGAGGCCGTGTGGGACACACCGGTGGAACATTCGGGTCCATGGTCGTGGACGGCATGCGATGATCCCCGGAAAGTAGTTCTCAGTCAGCGTTGGAGCAACATAACCCGATTAGAAGCGCGAATTGATCTGGACGAGGAGCGTGTCCTTGCATATGACCCAAGTGTGTGGGGACCAGACGAAGAACAGCCCATCATGGGTATCTTAAATCCTGTGGGATTGGTCCGCGTCTATGATGCTCGGACCGGCAAGCACCTGATCACTGGACCCAAGTTCCTCATCCTGCCGAGACCGATTCTGTGCACGCCGGGAGGATACTACAGAGACTGACGGTCAACTTTGGCAAATTTACCAACAGTCTGTACCTGGGCTTAAATGGCTAAGACATAATCTGGACATTCAATGAACATTTATGCTGCTATAAGTGACAAGTAGATTTGGCGATTGTCTGGATAGGGTTCTGGATGGCCAAGTAGACTTCTCGGCCAACATAGTGTTTGAGGCAGCAAGCAACTTCGCCTTTGGTCATTCCTTCGCTGGTTCGACGACGCATGTATTCCTAGAGTGAGATGACTTCGGCGGTGAGGATGAATTCCAGGAATGATTACGAAACCGCGGACTGGCGCTTGCTCATTATTTCGCATCTGAGACGCGGAACTAGCAACTCTTGCAGGGCTTTCCGCAGAAGGCTAAGCCATAGCTCCTGGTCGGCGATGTAGCTACAGCAACGGAGTTTGATTCCAGGGCGCAGTGGGACAGGATGGTCAATCAGTCGTTCAACAGGATATAGACTGCGGCTGAAGGAGTCAGGTCATCGTGCGTATGGCCTTTGCCGGTGATGTCCTCCATCAGCCGAATGTCTCCGGCACGCAGCACTCGCTTCGCACCGTCGCTGGCGCCTATCTCCACCTCGCCGTACAGGTGAATGATCAGCCTGCGTTCCGGCAGTGGATGAAGGTCCATGTGGCGAGACCCGTCAAATTCCTGTACCCGCACTTCAGAGACATTCATCATCGCCGCTAGTTCCGGGTGGTCCTCCAACTTCAAATCCTCGATGTGGCTTTCGCCGTCGGCGTCCGAAAATACCCTATATATTGCCATTTCGCTCCTCTGCACACTGTTCCGTCGGATATTCCGCTAGCTGCACGCCGGTATGACCTTTTCCCCGAACAGCCGAATTGTCTCCATTATCCTCTCGTGCGGTGGGCCTCCCGAGTGGGCGTGACGCAGCCGCAGCAGGAAGTAGTCCGCGCCAACGGATTCGCTCCAGCGCTGGAAATCGGCAACGCATTCGTCCGGCGTCCCCAGAATCAAGCGGTCCGCCGAAAGGTTGTTCAGGGTGAACTCGTCCTCCGTTTCGATGGTGCGAAACTCCGACAATCCGTTGCGCCAGTAGTACTTGTATGCAGCCATCACCTCCGGGCCATACACTTCCGCTGCCTCAGCGCGCGTCTCAGCCACCCAGGCGTCCCTCATCAGGACCACCAGCGGCTCCCTGCCCGCCTTTACCGCAGCCTTTCTGTATTCCTCCACCAGTTCAACGGTGTTGGCCAGGTTGGTACTCGGCCCTGCCACAAACCCGTCAGCCATGCGCCCGGCACGGCGCGCTCCAGGTGCACTGCTTGCCCCGATCCACAGGGGAGGAGCGGGTTCTTGGAAGGGACTGGGCCAGATGTGCAGGTCTTCCAGTTGGTGGTACTTGCCGCGGAAAGAGAATGGTTCGCCACTCCAGCAGTGGCGGATGATGTCCACTCCTTCCTCGAACCTGCCAACCCGTTGGCGCACTGGCACTTCGAATGCCCGAAAGTCTGCCTCCTGGTATCCCATGCCCACACCCAGGATTACTCTTCCCTTGGACACCAGGTCCAGGGTGATCACATCTTCCGCGAGGTGTACCGGGTTGTGCAAGGGCAGGAGGATTACCGACGTGCCCACGTTCAGAGTGCTTGTGTGGGCAGCCACCGCCGTCGCGACGATCAGTGGTGAAGGCAGGAATCCGTCCTTGTCCTGGTGATGCTCGCCGAAGAAGCAGGAGTCGAACCCCACCTCCTCTGCCAGCCGCGCCTCGGCAATGACCTCGTCTATCCGTTGGTCCAGACGCTCGCCCCGGGGCGGATCGGCAATGGAGCTGTAAATGCCGAACTTCATAACTGATCTTCCTCAATCCTGTCAGGAGCTAATGCTGTTTGAGCGCGAGCGAGCCACAGATTGCTCTCTCAGCTTCGGAGCTGTGGTCTGAAACTAGGCCTTGCCCGTCTAAACCAAGGTCTGGAGACCTGTGGCGATTCCACACGAGCTTGGGAGCAATGCGATTCGGTCGACCGTCGAATCAGCCGAGAAAATGACGAAGGCGTGCAGCCTCCTCAACGAACTGGAACCTCTGCGTGGTTACTTCCTGATTGCCCACGCTTGCCCAGATCGCGCTTGTCAGTCCTTCGTGTACCCTGTCCAGATCGTCCGTGTATTGTCCGACCACATCCATATAGGTGTCGCCCAACAACTCCCGTACGTGTCGCTCATTGGTGAAACGCAGAGCCGCGCGCAAGTCCTCGTCAAGATTGGGGTAAACCTCACGGATAAACTCGATATCGCTCTCCGTCAGGCAGGCAAGACCAAGCAGTTCGGGAGGAACGCCGATAGAATACAGCGATGCTGCGAACCCGATGGCTCTGGGAAGCGTGACTCCTCCCACGCCGCCGAGGGAACGTCCGTAGCCGAATAGCCCGACGTGCATCTTGCGCTCGCGTCGCCGGGGAACATGTGCCGATACCGTCGTGATAACGCCGGTCAGTTCTTGCACCCGCGCCTGGTACTCCTCGGTGGACTTGTCGATGATTTCTTTCGCCCGGTCCTGGTCTATGCGCATAGGCTCAGTGCGCTCGTGAGCAAGAATCTTCGCGATGCCCTCTCGAACGGTGTCTCTGTCGTAGTCGTACTTGAATGCGGACTGGACGGTAAACGTCTGCGCGCTCGGATACTCCGTAAGCGACCGCTCGACGTTGGTGGGTCCCAGGTGCCCTCGGAACGGCGCCGAGCCTGCCCCGATGATGGGATACAGAGGCAATCCCAGCTTCACTTCCAGGTTGTGGAGGCGTTGTAGCCCCACCTTCAGGATCAGCTCGGCGGCGACCATCCCGTAGTTCAAGGCGGGGTCGCTCCTCGCCAGAAACACCCGCTGGTATGGTAGATCCCTGTCTTGCAGGTACTTCTCGACTATGAGGTCACAATAGAACAGGTTCTCCATGTCTTCTATGAGAGGGATCACCCTGATGCTCTTTGGGTAGAACTCTCCCACCCAGTCTTTGACCGCCTGTCCGTCGAACACTGTCTGGTCTTCCTGCCCTACGATCACCTTTCGGTAGTAGGCTTCTACCATCGAGAGTTCCTCAGCGGACGTCGTGAGAGGAAGTATGACCTCCTGAATTGGCGCTTCGTGTCCGTCGCCATAGAAGCCCTGCGCCATATCCCAGGATGAAGGAATGCTCTGGAGTGCCTCGACCATCGACTTCCGCATGTCTCTTTCCACACGGGGATTGGGGACACGGAGAGTTAGCGCCACGTTGATGCCAAGTCTGATGTCCTCATTGAAGAAGTCAGGGTGGCCTGTCAGCAGCTTGCGCACCACCTGATTGTCGGCTTCTTTACCTTCTGAATCCCACATCTGTTCATCGCATCCAAGCGCGAACACGTCCACCGCTTCCTCAATCTCGCCGTCTCCGCGAAGCACACCGGACTCGTCTGCAAAAGGCGCAGGCGAAGCGTTGTCCGGGTGCTGGGTACTCATTACCTTCGGTATTATTGGCATCACACACCTCCCACTATAATTTCGGGCGTTACGTATTTTTCTTATTAGAATAAAT
>Ga0209021_1000255_pt1 | contig 71492 bp, 68 predicted proteins | sample PinacodermFT_FD_187299 | JGI IMG/M metagenome (GOLD analysis project Ga0209021, IMG submission 187299) | Host-associated microbial community of the marine sponge Aplysina aerophoba from Gulf of Piran - sponge pinacoderm, lysed by freeze-thaw... | ecosystem: Host-associated > Porifera > Sponge >... | reverse complement strand
ATGCTGCGGTAGCGGTCCAGCAGTTCCCGGCCCAGTCCGAAGAGCTTGACCTCCTTGGCGTGGTCCTCGCGGGCCAGCACCATTTCCAGGTACATGAGCATTCGCCGCTGCGGCGAGCGCCAGCGGAATATCCGGAACTGTTCGCCGGAGAAGTTGGCCTCGGCGATGAAGGACGGCAGGCCTGCGGCCAGCAGAATCAGCACCGCCCACGGAGAGAACTGCACCAGGAGGCCGCCATAACTCAACAGGGAGATGCTGTGCTGGGCCAGTCCGAAGGTCCGGTTCACCAGGCTCAGTGGACGGCTGGACGCTTCCTGCCGGGCGCGGTTCAGCTTGTCGTAGAACTCCGAGTCCTCGAACTGCGCCAGCTCCAGCGTCAGCGCCTTTTCCAGGATCAGCACGTTGACCCGCTGGCTGATCAACACCCGCAGCAACGCCTGGCAAAAGCCGATCCCCCGTTGAATGCCAGTCATGGACGCAACCAGCAGGCCTTCCACCAGGACCCAGAGCAGGACGTCTCCGTACGCGATGTCGCCACCCAGCCTGGCCACGTCGATCTGCGCCACCACGGCATCGACGATCAGCTTTCCCACGTAGGCGATCCCCGCCGGCAATACGCCCGCGGTGACGGTAAGCAGCGCCAGCGCGATGGTCAGCCCCTTGTGAGTCGACCAGACCAGCCCCACCGCCCGGCGGCTGTACCGAAAGACGCCCAGGTAACTCCGGACGCTGATCGAGGACTGGGCGGATTGTCTTAGCATTCAACGCGTCTCCGGGTGCCGACAGGTACGCTGAGTCCGCGGCGCCAACTGTACGGCTGTGGACTACGCGACGCGCGTCAAGGCAGTTCCCCGGCCGTGCGAAATCCGGGGCTTGGTGTCTGCGGCCTCGTTCCGCTTCCGGCGCGGTCGGCGCAGGGCGGCCACTGCCGCCGGCAGTCGAACGATCCGCCGCTCGCGGTCATCCAACGCGATCCCGAACCCCGGCACGGCGATCGCCCCGCCGGTCCATGGGGCGGCGCCCGGCGCGCGCGGATCGATTGGGCCGAAACGCCCCGGCCAGGACACAGCAGCCGACGGTCGCCGACAGCGCGGAACCGGCGAGAACCGAGAGCCTTACCAGCCCGAAATACGCCGTGTCCCCGTGTTCGAACGCGAGCCCGGCGATAAAGAGGCTCATCGTGAAACCGATGCCGCAGAGAAAGGCCACGCCGCTCATTTGCAGCCATGTGACGCCCGGGGGCAACTTCGCAAGACCCGTTGCCACGCCCAGCCCGGTCATCAGCAGGATGCCCGCAGGGTTGCCCAGCACCAGACCGCCGATCACCCCCAGGGCGACCGGATGGGCGAGTTCCTGTGCGTTCAGCCCAGAAAGCGGCAGGCCGGCGTTGGCGAACGCGAACAGCGGCAGGATCGCGAACGCCACCGGCACGTGCAGGTCCTTCTCAACCCGCTCGAGCACCGCTCGCCCGGCGCCGTCCCTTAACGGGACGAACCACGCGATGAGCACGCCCGCCAGCGTGGCGTGCACCCCGGACTTCAGCACCGCGACCCAGAGCGCGATGCCGAAGAGCACGTACACCGAGACGCGCGAAACGCCCCTGGCGCTGGCCGCCGCCGCGCATCCCAGAATCGCGGCGGCGATGCCCAGCGTCGACCACGAAAGGTCCCCCGCGTAGAACAGCGCGATGATGACGATCGCGGCCAGGTCGTCGAAAATGGCGAGCGTCAGGAGGAAGAGCTTCAGCGCCGTGGGCACGCGCCGCCCGAACAGGCTCAGCACGCCCAGCGCGAAGGCGATGTCGGTGGCGCAGGGCACCGCCCAGCCGCCCAGCGCCACGGCGTCGCCCCGGTTGAGCCACGCGTAGAAGGCGCCCGGCACGGCGATGCCGCCGATGGCCCCCAGTCCGGGCAGCGCGAGCCGCTCGGCGGAAGCCAGTTCCCCTTCCATGAACTCGCGCTTGACCTCCAGAGCGATGAGGAAGAAGAACACGGCCATCAGGCCGTCGTTGATCCACAGAAGCAGCGGCTTGTCGATGACCAGTGCGCCGACCTGCACGGCGGCGGGCACCAGCAGCAGGCGCTCGTACAGGCCCGACAGTGGGGAGTTGGCGAGCGAGAGCGCCAGCACCGCCGCGGCGAACAGCAGCGCGCCGCCGGCCGATTCGACCCGCATGAATTGCCGGACCGCACCCAGCGCGCGGCCGGCGGTTGCACCGGATGTCATGTCCTGCCTCTCGTGCTGGCTCATTTCAAGTGTCCGAAGTGTCCCGACACGCAACGGGGCACGTTTGCATTCATCGAAGAGATCGATGCGGACAGTGCCGCCCCCCCGGTTCGACACGCCCGGGCGACTCGACCCGAACGCTGCACACGACAGGACGACCGCTTCGGCGCACCGGCTGAAACCGAGTATCTAGCCGCTTGCCGCTCAGACCCCGAGAAAGGGCTGCAGCAACCGCGGGATCAGCGACCCGAATTTCAGCGGCGCATCGGTCACGGCCAGGCAAATGCAGTCCTCTTCGGGTCCGGCGGCCGGGCGGTGCACCACCGAGGCGCCGGCCGCATCGACATCGCCGCGCCGGTACCATGCCTCTCTGTCGTACAGCGCACCGGCGAGCACAAGCGTGAGCTCCGCGCCCCGATGTCCGTGTTGGGGCACGCGCTTGCCGGCCCCTATCGACAGCAGGCGGGCGCCGGCGCCGGTTCCGCGCGTGCTCAGCGGCACGTGGCGGATACCGCCGCCCAAGGCTCGCCACCGCAGTTCCGCGGCGTCGCCGCCGACGCAGTCGCGCAGGGGCTGCGGCAGCACGAACGATCTGCTCGGCGCACCCGGTCGTTGCGCAGCGCCTTGGGACTCGACGCCCTCCTGGCCTTCGGGCGCGCCCACCTCGGGCACTGTCTCCCCGGCCGCCGCCTTCGTTTGCCCCCAATCCATCAGCACGCCCCCGACGGCTTCGGCAAGGGCAAGCCCGTCCCGGCACGCCGGACACAGCGCCAGGTGCGTGGCGACCAAGATCGAGGTGGCCTCGTCCAGCGTGCCTGCGCCGTAGCCGAGCAGCAAGTCGCCGCTGACGTGGTGCGCAATGCTCATGTCAGTCCCTCCCGTTGCGCGCCGAGGGAGCGGCGCAACCGCTTGAACGCCAGGCGCGCACGCGATTTCACGGTGCCCAGCGGAATGCCCAGCCGCACGGCGATCTGTGCATAAGTCTCGCCCTTGTAAAACGAAAGCCACAGCACGTCTCTCTGTTTGTCGCTCAATGCGCAAAGTGCCGAACGGACGGCTTCGGCGCGTTGCCCGGCCTCGAGCGCCTGCTCGCCTTCGGGCGCCGGGTCGGGCCGATGAGCCGGGTCTTCGGGATCGAACTCGGGCCGGCGTTCGCGCCGAAACGCATCGATCCGCGTATTCCTCGCGATGGCGAAGATCCAGGCGGCCGGGGTGGCGCGCCGGCGGTCGTAGAGTTGCGCCTTGCGCCACACCACCTCGAACGTCTGCTGCAGCACGTCCTCTGCTGCGGCAGCGTCGCCTCCGCCGCCGCGCAGCAGGTACGCCCTGACCCGGGGCGCGAAATGCAGGAACAGCTCCGAAAAGGCCGCGCGATCGGCTCGCTCGGCGACAGCCTCCAGCCGTACCGCCATCCGCTCGGACACGCTGTCGCGAAAGTCCCTTCCCGGATTCTCATGTGCCGACGCAACCGGCGCATCGCGGCCCGATCTCCTGTCGCGGCGTCGGGTTGGAAATCCGATCACGTTCCTGGACGTTCCCATACCCCATTGTACGAACCCGCCGGCGTTTTGGATCACCGTTGCGGCCCAAGAAGTGATCCGCCGAGGCGCCTTGTGCGTAGTTTCCTTAAAGTGGAACCGCGGCGAACACGGGCGCCGGGCCGCCGTCGCAGGATCGCGGTCGTGGGCGCGGGCATTTCCGGTCTCGGGGCGGCGTGGCTGCTTTCGCGGGCTCACGACGTTGTGCTGTACGAGGCGGCCAATAGGCTCGGCGGCCATGCGCGGACCCTGGTGGTCGGGACCCGCGGCCGGGAGGTGGCGGTGGACACCGGCTTCATCGTGTTCAACCGGGTGAACTACCCCAACCTCTGCCGACTCTTCGAGCATCTGGACGTGCCTGTACGGAAAAGCCGCATGTCGTTTGCGGTGTCCGTGGACGGCGGGGCGATCGAGTACGGCGGCGGCGGACCGGGGGCGGTGCTGGCGCAACCGGCGAACGCGACCAGGACCGCGTTCTGGCGCATGTTTCGCGACATTGTGGTCTTCAATCGAACGGCGCTGGCCGACGCGTACGCTCACCCGGACCTGACGCTCGCCGAACTGATACGCCGCAGGCGTTTCGGCGCCTGGTTCGAGCGCTACTATCTCTTGCCCATGAGCGGCGCGATCTGGTCGACGCCGCGCGCCCGGATGCTGGAATTTCCCGCCTTCGTCCTGGCCCGCTTCTTCGCCAATCACGGCCTGTTGTCCCTGAAGGGGGGGCATCAATGGTGGACCGTCAAGGGCGGTTCCCGTCGTTACGTATCGAAAATGGCCGCGGACATGCAGGTGCAGACGCGCCTGGGCACGGCGGTGGAAGCGGTGACCCGCGGACGGCGGGGGGTCCGCGTCAAGGCGGCCGGTCTGGAAGCGGAATCATTCGATTCGGTCGTGCTGGCGTGCCATGCCGACACGGCGCTGGCCCTTCTGGAAGACGCCACATCGGGGGAACGGCGCATCCTCGGCCGAATCCCGTTCGGGAAGAACAGGCTCGTGCTGCACACCGATGCCCGGCTGATGCCAACGCGGCGCGCCTGCTGGTCGAGCTGGGTGTACCTGGCCCGTTCGGGACCGGACGAGGAACGCGCCTCGGTCACCTACTGGATGAACTCGCTGCAGGGTATCTCCAAAGCCACGCCTCTTTTCGCGACGCTGAACCCGCCGATGCCCCTGGACGAGTCTCGCATCTTGGACGAGCACACGTTCGATCATCCTCAATTCGATTCGGGCGCCTTCGCCGCCCAGGCGCAACTGCCGTCCATCCAGGGGCTGTCCGACACGTGGTATTGCGGCGCCTGGACCGGCATGGGTTTTCACGAGGACGGCCTGGCGAGCGCCGTCCGGGTGGCCGAAGAATTCGGCGTGTGCCCGCCATGGGCCTGATTGCCCCGTCCGTCGTGAAAGCCCGGGTGAGTCACGCCCGGCGGGTTCCGGTGACGAACCGGTTCGCCTACGACGTGGACTACCTTCTTCTCGACGAAGACGCGCTGGGTGCGAGACCCGCCCCGGGTCCGAAACTGTTCTCCCGCGGCAGACCCGGTCTCGTCTCGCTGCATCCCTCCGATCACGGGATGGGCGACTGCGTCGGCGCTGAAGGCGTTCGGAGACTTGTGTGCGAGGCGGGTATCGACGGCGGCGAGCGCGTGCTCCTGTTGACCCATCCCCGCTACTGGGGTTTCACGTTCAACCCGGCCAGCTTCTGGTTCGTCCTGAGCAAGGCCGGACGCCTGCGAGCCGTGCTGGCCGAGGTCCACAACACGTTCGGCGAGCGTCACGGGTATCTCTGCACGGCGGACGACGGCGCCGACATCGGTCCCGGCCGCTCGACCGTGTCCGCCAAGCGCTTTCACGTCTCCCCGTTCTTCGACATCAAGGGTGCATACCGTTTCCGGTTCCGGCTGGACGAAACCCGCGTCGCCGTGCACATCCGCTACGACGACGGCGCGGGCGGCGGATTGAATACGTCCATCGTCGGCACCCGCCGGCCCTTCACCGACCTGGAACTGGCCCGGGCGTTGCTGCGCCGCCCGTTCGGCGCCGCTCGTACGCTGGCGCTGATCCATCTCCAGGCGCTGCGGCTGTATTGCAAGGGCGTGCGGTATCGAAAGCGGCCCCGGCTCCCGGAACGGCCCGTCACATGATCCGGCCGCCCGTGCATTCTCCGCGGTCTCCCGGCGTCGTGGGCATCGCCGCGGCGGCACGCGTGCGATCCGGCCTTCGTCTGGCGGGCACGAGTTCTTGCCAGGTGCTGCGATGACTCATGCATCGCTCGCGGCACGGGCGCGACGGGATCTCCTATCGCCCGGCCTGGTCGCGGCTGCGCTTGCCTTCGCAGGCCTGCCGTTGTACGTGCACGCGCCGCGATACTACGCGCAGGAGATGGGCGTGGATCTCGCCGCGCTCGGCGGCGTTCTCCTGGCCTTGCGCTTGCTCGACAGCGTGCAGGACCCGGTGCTGGGCCGTCTTGCGGACCGGTGGCCGCACCGGCGGGAACTTTGGGCGCTTGCTTCGGGAGGGCTTCTTGTCGCCGGATTCGCGCTGCTGTTCGCGCCGCCGCAGTGGGGTCGGCCGCTGCTGCGGCTGACCATGGGCCTCGTCGCCGCCTTCACCGGCTTCAGCGCGCTGCAGATCGCGCTCTACGATCACGGCCTGGGCCAGGCCGTGCGTACCGGAGGGTATACCCGCATCGCACTGTGGCGCGAGGCCGGCGGACTCGCGGGTGTGTGCCTCGCCGCGCTGGCGCCGTTCGCGCTGGGGCCGATGCTGGGCCTGTCTGCGGCCTATACGGGCCATGCCGTCGTTTTTTCGCTGCTCGCCCTGATCGCGCTTGGGCGGATGCGTGGACGTTGGCTGGCTTCCGCAGATACACCGTTCTCGGGCCGGTTCCTTGGGGCCGTGCGCGCGCGCGGTGTCGCGCCGATGCTGGCGTTCGGCTTTGTCAACGCCCTGCCCGTGGCGGTGACATCGACGCTGTTCCTGTTCTTTGCCGCCGACGTCCTTCTTGCCGAAGCGCAGGCGGGCGCGATGCTTGCGGTGTTCTTCGCGGCGGCGGCGGCGGCGGCGCCCGTGTGGGCGCGGCTCGCCCATTTGGTCGGGCGCAAGTCCGCGCTTACCGCGGGGATGGCGCTGTCGGTGGCCGCGTTCCTCTGGGCGTACACGCTGGGTGCGGGCGACGCGGCGATGTTCTATTTCATCGCCGCCGCGTCGGGGGCGGCGCTGGGTGCGGACATGACGCTGGCGCCGGCGATTCTGGCGGCGTGCATCCGCGGCGGAGGGGCACAGGTGTTTTCCCTCTGGACGTTCCTGCAGAAGTCCGCGCTCGCCGTCGGCGCGGGCGGGGCGCTGAGCGTGCTGGGGTGGGCGGGATATGAGCCGGGTTCGGTCGATGAAGAGGCCCGCAGGATGCTGGCCGCCGCCTACGCCCTCGTGCCCTGCGCGCTCAAGCTGCTCGCCATCCCGGTTCTCTGGACATTGGTGACAGACCCAGGAGAGAAGATATGAAGACAAGGCATTTTCCCGGTTCGAACCTGCTGTTCGATTTCGGCACCCAGAGCGTCGAGGCGTATGCCGCCGGGGAACCGGTGCTGGATCTCAGAGAATACCTGAGCGGGCCGCTGGTGGCCGCCGGCGTGTTCTTCGGGCTGTCCGGGCGCGTCCAACGGCGTTTCGTCGCCGACATGGTGGGCACCTGGAGCGGGAACACTGGCACGCTCGAGGAGCGTTTCGGATTTGACGACGGCGAGGTCGGGAACAGGTGCTGGACCATGACGTTCGCCGAGGACGGCACGTTTGTCGCCACGGCGCCGGACGTCGTTGGCGACGCGTCCGGGCGCCAGAGCGGCAACGTCGCGGCGATGCGCTACCGCCTGCGCGTGCCCCTGGGGAAAGGCGAGATCGTCGTCGACATGTTGGACTGGTTCTACCTTTTGCACGACGGCACGCTGATCAACAAGGCGCGCATGTCCAAGTTCGGGCTGAAGGTCGGCGAACTGGTGGTGTCGTTTCGCAGGCGCGCCGACGGGGCAGCGGTGCGAACATGAGCACGGTGTCGGGAAAACGGTACTGGCTGGTGGGCGCGAGCGCCGGAATCGGGCGTGAACTTGCCCTGTGCCTGGCCCGACAGGGTGCGGCACTCGCCGTTTCGTCCCGCGACGGCGCGGCGCTGGGGACACTCGTCGAAGAGATGGCGGCAGCGCGAACGGACAGCGGCGGACACGTCTCGGTGAGGCTGGACCTCGCCGACGGCGCGGCCACGCGGGCGGCATTCGAGAAAGTCGGTGAAGTGGACGGCGTCATCTACTGTGCCGGCGCCTACGAGCCCATGTCCTCGCGCCGCCCCGACCTTGACGCGCTTGAGACCATGGTCGATGTCAATTTGATGGGCGCACTGCGCGTGCTCTCGGTCTGCGTGCCGGCTTTGTTGAACCGCGGCTCGGGCCGGATCGTCCTCGTGGGCTCCCTGGCCGGTTACGTCGGGCTGCCCGGCGGGTGGGGCTACGGCGCGACCAAGGCCGCGCTGATACACCTGGCGGAGAACCTGCGTTGCGACCTGCGCGGATCGGGTGTGACGGTGCAGGTCTGCAACCCGGGTTTCGTCGCCACGCGCCTGACTGACAAGAACCGGTTTGCAATGCCGTTCATCATGACCGCGGAAGCGGCCGCGGACCGTATCGTGCGGGGCATGGCGCGAAACCGTTTCGAGATTGCGTTCCCGTTCGTCATGGCCGCGGGTCTGAAGATCCTCGCCGCGTTGCCGCGGCCCATCTATTTCGCGCTGGTGGCCCTTTCGGGCGCCCGTCGGAGGAGCGCGCCATGAGTTCACCGGCTGGGGCTCCGAAGGGAGCGACGGGGCACCGGGACGAATCGCCGCTGCTGCGCGCCTTGCTGGTTATACTCCGGCGTCTCGAAATCGGCTCGCTGGAGGTCCGGATGCCCGACGGGGGCGTGTACCGCGCCGCAGGCGACAAACCCGGTCCCGACGCGCGAATCGCCATCTCGAATCCGCACTTCCTCCGGCGGCTCTTCCGCGAGGGCCACCTCGGATTCGGCGAGATGTACATGGACGGGTGGTGGACGTCACCGGATCTCCAGGCCCTGCTGGACATCGTCATGCTGAACAACGACGGCGTCGGGCTGAGCTTCCCGGGGGCCGGGTTCTTCCGCCTGCGGGAGCGTCTGCGCCACGTATTCAACGCGAACACGCGCAGGGGATCGCGGCGCAACATCGCCTACCACTACGACCTGGGCAACGACTTCTACGCGCTGTGGCTGGACGAGACCATGACCTATTCCTCGGCGCTCTTTTGCGGCGCGCGGGAGAGTCTCACCGACGCGCAGCGGAATAAGTACGAGGCCATCTGCGACCGCATTGCGCCGGCGCCCGGCGACAGGGTCCTTGAGATCGGTTGCGGCTGGGGTGGCTTCGCCGAATACGCCGCCGGCGAACGAGGGCTCAAGGTCACCGGGCTCACGCTTTCGCGGGAACAGCGGGACTATGCGCGAAGGCGCCTCTTCGAAGCGGGGCTCGCCGACCGGGCCAGGATCGTGCTGCGCGACTACCGCGAGGAACGCGGCGCCTACGACGCCGTCGCATCCATCGAAATGATCGAAGCCGTCGGGGAGAAATACTGGCCGGTGTTTTTCTCCACGCTGCGCGAGCGGCTGCGGCCCGGCGGCGTTGCGGCCGTTCAGGCCATCACGATAGCCGAGCGCCTGTTCCCGCAATATAGAAACTCCACTGACTTCGTCCAGCGTTACATCTTCCCCGGCGGCATGCTGCCGAGCCCGGCGGCGTTGCGCGAGGGCGCAGAAGCTGCGGGGCTGGAGGCCATCGCGAGCGCGTCCTTCCCCGACAGCTATTCGCGTACGCTACGTGTGTGGCGTCGGCGGTTCAACGCCCGCCGGGAACGGATCGCGGCGCTGGGATTCGACGAGCGGTTCCACCGGATGTGGGACTTCTACCTTGCCGCCAGCGCGGCGGGTTTCGTCTCCGGCACCACGGATGTCGTTCAGATTGCCTACAGGCGGCGCTCGTGAATCGGCACGGAAGCACAAACCCGTGCGGCCAACCCGTGTCCGATGATACCGGTTGCCCCGTGTTTGTTCGCAGTCTCCGCTTGATGCTCATCGCGGCATGCCAGACCGCCTTCACTGATCGAGTACGCCGGCATGCGCCTCTGGAGCCCTGACCCGAAATACCTCGACGCGCGCGGACTGACCGCGCTCTGGCGGGAGGGCCTGCTCGCCCAGTCCGTACTCATGGGCCGCACGAGAGCCTGTCGCAACCACCCCCAACTGTTCCGGTTTCGCGCGCAGCACGATCCCGTCTCGTGCATCGTCGAATACCTGAAAATCGTGCACGAGGAATCGGTCGCGAGGGGATTCCAGTTCGATAGAGCGCGCGTCGCGCGCGGGTGCCGGCCGGCCGGTCGGGTAGGTGTTCCGCGAGGGCAGGTCGAGTTCGAGTGGCGACATCTGCGAAGAAAACTCGAACGGCGAGCGCCGCTGTGGCTTGAAAAACGATGCGCCACGTCCACGCCGCTCGTCCATCCATTGTTTGAGATCGTACCGGGTAGCGTTGCGGACTGGGAGCGGCTCTAGCCAAAGGAGAACGCCCGGAACCGCCGAATCGGGGGATTCCGTTCGAGCATGCCGGGCGGCATTGCCGCACATCGCATCGGAAAACCGCGTTTCGTGCCCCGGGGCGAACACCCGCTGCGGCGCCGCCGGTTCGGCGATGCGGTGCCGACGTGTCGATACGCCTTGCGGGCAGAGGCCGTGCAAACGCGAACGCGCGGAGGATGCTTCCAAATCTCAAAACATAATCGCATAATAATAGGATTATTATTTCTCGCCCCAGGTGGCGTTCGGAACCGTCATGAGTCAGAAGAAAACCGGCGGACTGGCGGGCGTCGTTGCCGGCCGGACCGAAATCTGCACGGTGGGCAAGGAGGGTGCGGGCCTCACCTATCGAGGCTTCGACATCTACGATCTGGCCGAAAACGCCTGCTTCGAGGAAGTCGCCCACCTGCTGCATCATGGGCACCTGCCCAACGCCGGTGAACTCACCGCCTACCGGGACAAGCTGAAGTTGCTGCGTGGCCTCCCCGGAGAGCTAAAACAGGCGCTGGAGTCCATTCCTGCCGAAACTCACCCCATGGACGTGCTGCGCACGGGCTGCTCGGTGCTGGGCAACCTGGAGCCCGAGACGGACATTGCGGGGCAACGCGACGCTGCCGACCGCCTGCTCGCCGCCTTTCCGTCCATGCTGCTGTACTGGCACCGGTTCCACACCGACGGCAAACGCATCGAGACATCCACCGACGACGACAGTGTCGCCGGTCACTTCCTGCACCTGCTCCACGATGCCCCGCCGAGCGAACTGCACCGGCGCACCCTGGATACCTCGCTGATCCTGTACGCCGAGCACGAGTTCAACGCCTCCACGTTCACCGCCCGGGTGATCACCGCCACCCTGTCGGACTTTCACTCCGCCATTACCGGGGCCATCGGCGCGCTGCGCGGGCCGCTGCACGGGGGCGCCAACGAGGCGGCCATGGAGCTGATCCAGCGATTCGATTCGCCGCAGGCTGCAGAGACCGGTGTGCGCGACATGCTCGCCCGCAAGGAACTGATCATGGGCTTCGGCCATCGGGTGTATACGCGCGTGGATCCGCGCAACTCGGTCAACAAGCGCATGTCCAGGCGCCTGGCTGAGGAAGTGGGTGAGGAACGGCTTTACCCGGTCTCGGAGACCATTGAGCGGATTATGTGGGAGGAGAAGAAGCTGTTCGCCAACGCCGACTTCTTTTCCGCCAGCGTGTACCACTTCATGGGCATTCCGACGTACCTGTTCACGCCGATCTTCGTATGCTCACGCATCACCGGCTGGTCTGCGCACGTGTTCGAACAGCGTGCGGACAACAAGCTCATCCGCCCCGGCGCGCAGTACACCGGACCGAGCCTGCGGATCTGGTTGCCGCTGGCCGAACGGGACTGACTCGCGGGTGAAATGGCTTGTGACTCTCGCCGAACCGCAGTGCGTCCCCGGCGATCCCGGGAGCCCGGTGTGAGGGTAATTCGCGGTTACACGACGGTATCTTTCGGCCAGGTTCACTACCGCAGTGCCGGCAAGGCGCGCCGGCCGGTACTCGTGTTGCTGCACCAGACGCCGAGCACATCCGCGATGTATGAAGACCTGATGCGGGCGCTGGCGAACGATTTCCGGCTGCTCGCCCCGGACACACCGGGCATGGGACTCAGCGACCCCGTCGAGGGCAGGATGACGATCGACGCTCTGGCGAACGGGCTCGTCGAGTTCCTCGACGATCTTCGCGTCGACCGCTGTTACGTGTTCGGACACCACACGGGAGCCGCAATCGCCGCACAGCTCGGCGCGAACCTTCCGGACCGGGTCGAAGCGGTTGTGCTGTCGGGCCCGACCCTGATAGACGCGACCCTGAGGGCGAAACTGCCCGAAGTCGCGGCCGCACCGCCGTTCGACGAGGGCGGCGGCCATCTCGTGGAGCGGTGGCGTCGCATTTGCCAGATGGACCGGGACGTACCGCTCGCCATCGCTAACCGCGAAACACTGAATGCCATCGCCCTGGATGACTGTTATCGCGCCGCCTACGAGGCCGTGATGGCGCACGACGTGGAACGGGCGCTGACCGCGCTGACCTGCCCGGCGCTCGTGTTCGCCGGTACCCGCGACGTACTGTACCCCCGGTTGAATGCGGCGCTCTCTCTTCTCGCCAAAGGTTCGAAACGCGAGATCGCCGACGCCGGAACATTCCTCTGCGAGACGCACTGCGACGAGGTCGCGGAACTGCTGCGCGAATTCCTTTCGGCGGCGGCATGAAACTTCCGCCTGTCACCGCCGCCTGCGCTTGCTCCACGCGACCAACCGGTAGCTGAACATGGACAATTATCAGAACGCCCAACGCGCCCGAATCGGTGTACTCATTCCCTCCACGAACACCGGCGTGGAATACGACCTGCAGAAGATCAGCCTGGACGGGCTGACCTGGCATCCGTCGCGTATCTGGATCGAGATTCCCGACTGGGCCGAAGAGTCCGAACGCTCGGGCGACGACTTCAACACGGTCTTCGAGCGTTTTCTCGAAGCGCTCCGCGTGGAACTGCCGATCTCGATCCGCAACATACTCAGCGCCAGGATCACGCACCTGATGCTCGGCATGTCGGCCGAAACGTTCTGGGGCGGCCTTGAAGGCAACATTGAATTCGAACAAGGCATCCAGGATCAGATCGGCGAGCTCGGTCTGACCACGGGTGCGGGCGCCACCCGCGACGCGTTACACAGGTTCGGCGCGAAGAAAATTTCGGTCATCACGCCGTACCCGCCGATTGGCGACAACAACGTGGAGCGTTTTTTCAACGATATCGGTTTCGAGGTGAAGGCCATCAGGGGCCTTGCCAGTCCCTCGGCGACCTCGATCGCCCGAATCACCATTCCCATGGTCATGGACGCGATTCGCGAGATTGACGGCGACGATGTCGACGTGATCATCCAGTGCGGCACCAATCTCTCGACGGTGGACATTTTCCCGACCCTGGAACACTGGCTGCAAAAGCCGGTCATCCCCATCAACATCGCCTGCGTATGGCACGCACTGCGTGCCTGCGGGATTCACGACACGATCATCGGCAAGGGCCGCCTGCTGGAGGAGTTCTGAACCTCACAATGCCTTCAGGCAATCGATAACCGCGATCTCGTCGACCACGTCGGCGTACTTGGCGTTCATGTCGAACAGGTTAGCTTGGTGGGGCGACGGATGACGGTCGCCGCAGGCGTCCGCAACGACGATCGGGATGAAGCCGTATGAAACCGCGTCGACGCACGTGGCACGAATGCAACCGCTTGTCGTGAGCCCGGTGATGATCAGAGTATCGATGCCGTCGGCTGTCAGCATTGCACCGAGCGACGTTCCGAAAAAGGCGCTCGGATACTGCTTGGATATTACGTATTCGCCCTCGGCCGGCTCAAGCCCTTCGGGCCACGCACCCAGCGGGCTGCCCTCCACGAAAACCTCGAGCGCCGACACCTTGCGGTAGAAAACGCCGCCGTCGGCACCGCCTTTCCGGTACACGACATTGGAATAAAACACCGGGACAAGAGCAGTGCGCGCGGCGGCGCGAATACGCAACGCCGACGCCAGAGCGTCTTCGACACCGGCGTACAAGGGGCTGTTGGGGTCGAAGTAGGCTTGTACGAAATCGACGAGAATCAACGCCGGTCTCGCGCCAAATCCCAGGGTAACGTCGAAAGTGCCCCGGTAATTTTCGCCAAGATCGGGATTCATGGCGGGTCCGTCGGTCGCGACAGGTATTGGCCCCGTGCGGGACCGACGGTACGGCCGCTGTCGTAGACAATCTCCCCGCGCAGCAGAGTGGTCTTGACTCGCCCGGTCAATTCCATGCCCTCGAACGGCGTATAACCCTGCGCCGACTGCGATTCCGCTGCCCGAACCGTGAACGTTTCGTCGGGGTCGAGCAGGACCAGGTCCGCGTCGTAGCCGACCTCGATATCGCCCTTGTTGAGCAGTCCGAAGCGTTCGGCCGGGTTCTTGCAGAGCAGTTGCGCCATGCGGTTGACGGACAGGCCGCGCTTCGTGCCTTCACTGTAGAGGCCCGAGAGCAGGTATTCGGTGCCGCCGAAGCCCGCCTTCGAGACCCAGACGTTGTTGCCGTCCTTCGGGTCACTGCCATCGGTCTTCAACTCGCCGGAGCAACAGGCATGGTCGGATACGACCCAGTCAATCCGGCCTTCCAGCAGTTTTTCCCACAGGAACTCGACGTCCTCTCGCGAACGAATGGGCGGATTGACCTTCGCGTGGCAGGCGGCCGGTGTGTCGTAATCGAGCAGCAGATGCCCGATCGTGACCTCGCGACGAAAGCTTATGTGCGGAAATACGTCCTGCATCATGAGCGCTGCTTCGACGGCCTTGCGCGAGGACAGGTGCAGCAGATTGATGTTGAGGCACTCGGTCTCATGTGCGAGATAGGAGGCGATCCAGACCGCGAGGCCTTCCGAATGCGGCGGCCGCGCGGCGCTGTAGGCGCGCAGCCCGGTTAACTCGCCCTCGCTGTGCACGATCTTCGTGTAAGCGTTGAGGATATCGGCCAGTTCGCAGTGCAGGCTGACCGAGATCCGCTCGGCCATGCCCGGGTACCTGATCATGAGCTTGCTCGCCGAACGCATGATGAACTCGAAGTGGGCGATGTCGTAGGACTCCTCCTCGCCGATCATGAGGAACTGCTTCTGGGCATCCTTGCCGCTCTTGCCGTGCAGACCGTAGCCGCCGTAGAACATGAAGATCTTGAACGAGCACACGCCGTGGTTCCTCAGCAGCGATTCCATCTCGTCGATGTGGGCGCTTGAAATGGGCGCCAGGTGGTAAGCGTAATCGACCCAGTAATTGCCGCGGGAGATTTCGAGAACCTCGGGGTAGAACGCTTCGTAGGATCCGCCCTTGTTCAGGTAGTACTGCCCGGTGCGGAAGTACGTGATGGCGGATGTCACGCCGCCCATCGCGGCCGCCTTGCTCTCGGTCACGGCGTCCTGCGCCAGCGGAGAGTAAATCCCGACATGCATGTGCCCATCGACCAGGCCCGGAAAAGCGAGTCGACCCTGTCCGTCAAGTACGACCGCGGCCTCGTCGGCGGGAATGTCCGTCTCGATACGGGCGATCTTCCCGTTCTCGATGCCGATATCGACGTCTTCGGCGCCATCGCCGCCCGGACGAACGGCACGCACGTTCTTCAGGACCAGGTCCACTAGACGTAGTTCGGGTCTTTCCAGGGCCCGATTGAACGGGATCGGACCGGCTGCAGGTACACCGGCGGTTCCGTGTTCGGGTAATCGTCGCCCCAGTTGACGGGGTCGCCCTTCATTTCCACGCTCGCGTTGTCCGTGTACCAGTCGACCAGGTCGCCGTCGCAGCGCAGAAGCCAGACGCAGCCGTTGTCCTCGCCGGCGGTGAAGTCGCCGTGGCGCACGCCCGCCGGGCGGAAGAAGTACTGCCCCTTGACCATGGTGCCGAAGTTGTAGTGAAAGTCCCCGTCCAGGCAGTAGGCTTCTTCGTACACCGGGTGGTGCGCCAGAGGATGCTCGCGCCAGCCGGGCTTGGCCTTGATCAGGCGCGTGTAGAACCCGTTTTCCGGGTCGCGCCACAGCAGCTTGATGAACAGCCCGGGAACCGGCGTTCCGCCGCGGTCGAAGTCCATCGGGCTGCCGTGTTCCGGGTGCACCACGTCATACCAGTCCATCGCATTGGAATCCACGACCACCAGACCATCGCCGGCCGGGTCGGCGCCGTTCTCGGCCAGCGTGAAGCCCCAGTCCGCATATTCGCGAAACAGCAGGACGCGCGTGCCGGCCGCCGCACGCATCTCGGGCGTGCTGACGCCGCAGGGCGCCACCCAGTATCCGCCTTCGCCCAGTGCCCGGTCGCCGATCCGGATGCCGCCCTCGAGCACGTACCACTCCGTCTGGGCCGCGTGCAGACCCGCGCCCCGGCGCCAGTCCGTGACAAATTCCACCAGCAGCGATGCCGCGCCGTTCTCCTCGTCGTAGCACAGGTTTCGCTGGCGCACCTCTCCGCTGCCGTGCGGCAGTTCGGCCGGGTGCCAGATCAGGTCTTTTTCGTCGACCAGTTCAACGTGGGGTCGCATTGGCGTGTTCCTCTGGATTGCGGATGCAGGCCCCTATACTAAAGCGACTCAAAAGCAACTAAAACTATATAATATTCATGATATATATTTAGAATCGCTAAACTATTGTCCGGGACAATGCAATGGATTCGCGGCTGTTCATCCGTCTGGGGACGCTCAGGCAGCTTGAGATTTTCGCCCGGGTGGCCGAGCACCGCAGCATGGCGCGTGCGGCCGAGGCGCTCTACCTGAGTCAATCGGCGGTGTCGGTGCAGGTTCGAAAGCTCACCGACGCGGTCGGGCTGCCGCTTCACGAGGTCATCGGAAAGCAGCTCTACCTGACCGATGCCGGGCGCGAAGTGTTCGCCACAGCCAACCGGGTGTTCGCCGAGATCGGGCGCCTCGACGAGACCATCAACGGGTTGAAGGGGCTCAAGTCCGGGAAGCTCAGGATCGCGGTGGTCACCACCGCCAAGTATTTTCTGCCCCGCATACTGGGCGCATTCTGCCGGGAACACACCGGGATCGACGTGGAATTCCACGTCGGCAACCGCGCGCAGATCATCGCGTGTCTCGACAACAACCGGCACGACCTGTACGTCTTCAACGATCTGCCGCGCGAACTCGACATTGCGTCCCACCGTTTCCTGGCCAATCCGCTGGCTGTCATTGCATCGCGCCGGCATCGGCTGGCCGGGCGCAAGGGGCTTGAGTGGCGGGATCTCGAGAACGAGACGTTCCTGATGCGCGAACCGGGCTCCGGGACGTTCAACGCGGTTCGCCGCCATCTCGATCGACGGGGCGAGGCGCTCGGCAAGACCATGACCATCGAAAGCAACGAAGCCATCAAGTACGCCGTGGTGGAGAACATGGGCATCACGATCCTGTCGGCCTACGTTCTTGCCGACGCGGTCGGGACCGACCTGGTGCAGTTACCGGTGACGGGCTTTCCGGTGATGTCGGACTGGCACGTTGTCTACCCGAAATCCGGATCCATGTCGCTGATCGCCGAAAGGTTCCTGGAGTTCGTGCTCAAGCGGGGGCCCGATGTCCTGCCCATGGAGAACCTGGAGCGCCAGGTCGAGCGCGCGCTGGCTCGCGGCTGACCTTCGCGGCCGATGCGGCCCGGCGCCCCCCGCCAACCAGTCGACCCGGCGGTTCGATTGTCGCCGCCCTCCGGGTTCTGATCAGTCCGCCCGATTCTCGCTCAGCAGTTCGATGGAGGCCGCCGGGTCCGTCTGGAACAGCAGGGCGCGCTTGCGCAGGAATCGGCGCATGCCGCTGTCGCCCATGCGCGAACCGCCCGTGCCGGAGCACTTGAACGAGTGCTTTTCCACGTCGTTGACCGTGGCGGTCAGTCCGGCGTCATTGATGCTCACCGCGCCGACTTCAAGCTGCACGGCGATGGCCTCGGCCTCGGCCGCCGAACCGGAGAACACCGCACCCGAGAGGCCGTAATCGGAGTCGTTCGCCCTTTCGATCGCCTCCCGGGCCGAATCGGTGGGCATCACTGTAATTAGGGGCCCGAACGTCTCTTCGCGCATGAGGAGCATGTCCGGCTTGACGCGGCTGATCACGGTCGGGCGGCACCACCGCCCGCCGCTGAATTCTTCAATGCGCCCGCCGCAGTGAACGCGGGCGCCGCGGGCGCGCGCATCGTCCAGTTGGCGGCGGATGCGCTCCGCCAAACCGGGAAGTATCAGAGGGCCGAGGTGACCCCTGTCGATCCTGCGGCGGTTCAGGCGGATCCCTTCGGCGGTCTGCACGAGACGCTCGAGAAAGTCGTCGAAGACTTCGTGCGCCACGTAGGCGCGCTCCAGAGACTGGCAGGTCTGGCCCGTTGCGCCGAAGGCGCTGCGGGCGATTGCGCGCACGGCGTTGTCGAGATCGGCTGTCGCGGTGACGATGGCCGGGTCCTTGCCGCCCAGTTCGAGGAACGCGGGCGTCAGATTCCCCGCCGCCCGTACCGCCACCTTGCGGCCCGTGACCACGCTGCCGGTGAAGCAGACCGCATCGGCCGCATCGACGAGATCCGCGCCGGTTTCGGCGTCGCCGACGACGACGTCGAAGACCGAATTCAGGTGCTCCACAGCCCCGATGCTCTCGCGCAGCGGCTGAACGAAGCGGGGGGTGACTTCGCTCGGCTTCAGCAGCACGGCGGAGCCTGCCAGCAGCGCGGGAATGGCGTCCAGCACCGCCAGCGTCAGCGGAAAGTTCCACGGGCTGATCACGCCCACCAACGGATAGGGGACGTTCACCTGTCGCCACGTCACCGACGGTGTCATTCGCGAGCGGCCCGTTGCGTCCTCGGCAAGGATGCACGGCGCGCGCTCGATCCAGTGATCGATCAGCTCGACGCTCTTGCCGATCTCCAGGTGGCACAAGAGCCGTCGGCCGGTATCCGCCGACAGCGCCTCTGCGATGGATTCGCGGCGGCGGGTCAATTCGTCGCGCCACCGCGCCAGACACTGGATTCGCGCGCCCAGGCCGCCATCGCACCAGCGTGATTGCGCACTGCGCAACCGCGCGGCGATGTCCTGAACCGCGGCCGTATCGGCTGCATCCACGCGACCGACAGCGCGTCCCGATCTGGGGTCGATTACCGGGAGGGTTCGCATGCGGGCCGAAAGCCCAGCGGCAGGCCTGCGGCCGGCGTAAACCCGAACAGTTCGACGTCCGGCAACGCCGCCTGGACCAGTTCGCGGACTTGCATCAGCGCCTCAAGGTCGATGCCCGTGTTCAGGCCCATGGATTCCAGCAGGAACACCAAGTCCTCTGTGACGATGTTGCCGCTGGCGCCCGGTGCCCAGGGACAGCCGCCGATGCCCCCCAGGGAACTGTCCAGCGTGGTGATACCCAGTTCGACCGCCATCAGCGCGTTGGCCAAACCCTGACCGCGCGTGTTGTGCAGGTGCACGCCCGTGAGCCTGGCCCGCCCGCACGCCGACCATATGTTTCCGACGAGCCGCTTGAGCTGAGCCGGGTTGCCGTAGCCGGCGGTGTCGGACAGGCAGACTTCATCGACGCCGAGCGCGACAAGCTCTGCCGCGTACCCGATCACGCGTTTCGCCGGCACCGGCCCTTCGAGCGTGCAGCCGAAGGCGGTCGAAAGGCTGACCTCGAACCCGGGGCGCCGTTCCACGGGCACGGTGGCCAGAAAATCGATACATCGCCCGATCTCCTGGACGACCTGCGCATGTGTCTTGCGCAGATTCCTGATCGAGTGGGTCTCGCTCATGGAAAAGGGCAGGGTGACCTTGTGCACGCCGTTGGCGACCGCGTCCCGCAGCCCATGAAGGTTCGGTACCAGAGCCGCCACGCGCAACCCCGGCAGGCTCGTTGCATAACGCACCACCTCGGCGGTGTCCGCCAGTTGCGGAATCAACTTCGCGGGGACGAAGGATCCCACTTCCATCTCGCGGGTTCCGGCGCCATGCTGCGCCGCGATCCAGGCTTTTTTTCGTTCGGTTGGCAGAACCTCATCGATACTCTGCAGGCCGTCCCGCAGACCGACTTCACTGATCAGGATATCCGTCGCCACGCCTCTCGACCTGCTTCGATATTGCAACTTTGCGCTATTGTTATATCAACATAACAAATATACCATACGGCGAATTGCTGAAGAGAAAACGGAAGCAGATCGGCCCATGCAGTCGCAGCACAAGGAACTTCCGCTCGCGCACATCAAGGTGATCGAGTTCAGCCACATGGTCATGGGACCGGTCGCCGGCATGATCCTGGCCGATCTGGGCGCAGAGGTCATCAAGATCGAACCGCCCGGCGGCGACAAGACCCGGCGCCTGAAGGGTTCCGGTGCGGGTTACTTCCCCATGTACAACCGCAACAAGAAGAGTATCTGTATCGATCTGAAGAACTCCCGCGGGCGTGAACTGGCCGGCAAACTGCTCGCCGACGCGGACGTGCTGATCGAGAATTTTCGGCCGGGCGCCATGGACAGGATGGGATTCGGGTGGTCCGATCTGCATGCCGCGAACCCACGCCTGATCTACTGTTCCCTCAAGGGATTCCTGTCCGGCCCCTACGAGCACCGCACCGCACTGGACGAGGTCACACAGATGATGGGCGGACTCGCTTACATGACGGGTCTGCCGGATCGGCCCATGCGCGCCGGTGCGTCGGTGATCGACGTCACCGGGGGACTGTTCGGCGTCGTCGGTATTCTGGCAGCGCTTGAGCGTAGGCGGCGCACCGGCGAAGGCGAGTGCATTACCGGCTCCCTGTTCGAAACGACCGCCTTTCTGGTCGGGCAGCACATGGCGCAGGAGGCGGTGACGGGTGAGGCGCCCATGCCCATGTCGGTCCGCCGTTCGGCCTGGGCCATATACGACGTCTTCGTGTCACGGGAAGGCGAGAAGGTTTTTGTCGGTGTGGTCAGCGACACCCAGTGGCGGCGCTTCTGCGCGGAGTTCGACCTGAGGGAGCTTCAGGGCGACGCGTCCCTGACACACAACAACGAGCGGGTACGTTGGCGCGACCGCATCCTGCCGGTTGTCTCGGCGCTGTTTCGTTCCATGGGCAGAGAGGAACTGCTCATGCGCCTGGATCGAGCGGGGGTGCCGTTCGCTCAGGTCAACACGCCATCCGACCTGTTCGACGACCCGCACCTTCGAGCCAATGGCGGACTCGTCGGGATCACCTTACGGGACGGTATTCGCGCCGGCACGCGTACCGAAACACCCGCCCTGCCCATCGACTGGGCGGACGCGCGATTCGGGCTGCGACAGGACATCCCGGCTGCGGGCGAGCACGGTCGGGAAGTACTCGCGGCCGCGGGCTACCCGCCGGATCGGATCGACGAACTGGAGCGCATCGGATTGGTTCAGTTTCCGCCCGTGTAAATCGCCGCAGCTCCGGTTGGAATTGTGCGGTCTACTGCTCCCGGTTGTCGTGCGCGGGGTTCCTGCCCGCGTCTACATCGAGGGGGCTAATGCGCCGACCGGCCAGAACGGCCCAGACCAGCACGAAGAGGGCGATCAATCCGAAGAATACAAACGGCCCCGCGGCCTTCCAGTGGTCGAACAGGTAGCCGCCGACCTTGCTGGCGACGAGAATGCCGACGGCGCCGGTGAGGTTGAAGATACCGATAACGGAACCCCGGATGCGGGCCGGTGCCTGCTGCGCGATCAGGACGCTGCTCGTGATGATGCAGCCGACCTCGCTCAGCCCGACCAGCAGCATGAGCGCGATCATCAGCCCGCCGAAGGGGTCCGTGACGAAGTATGTGCCGCCGTAGCCGGCGAATGCGACCAGCAGGGTGATGCCGAGCGCCGTGGGGCGACTGACTCGGTCGGTGAGAATGCCGAACAATGGGGCGCCGACCAGGGCCGCGGTGTAGGAGATGCCGATGATCATGCCCGCCCTGGCGAGCGCGTCCGCCGCCGTCATGCCGAGTTCCGCCGTGCCATGGGTTGTCAGCCACAACGCCAGAAACGTGCCCACCACGGCGAGGTTGCCCCGCGCGACGAACGAGGCGCCGTAGGCCAGCGCGATGCCCGGGTCCCTGGCGGCGCCGAGGCCGTCGGCGATCATTCGCGCGAGTCCGGGCCGCTCCTCGAGGCGCCTGGGCGGGCGTTTCTGCAACCCGAACCACAACAGCAGCGCGGTCAGCAAGGCGATGCCCGCGACGATGTTGAAGGTCGCGATGCCGGCGTCCAGCGGCGTCATGCCGGCGGCGATGAAGCGCGCGGGCAACTTGATCAGAACGAATGCGGCGATCATCGCGCCGATACCGTTCATGATGCCCATATAGCCGCTTGCCTTGCCGCGGCTGGCATTGCGCACATAGTCCGCGACGACGGTGACGATCATGCAGGTCACCGCCGCGATGCCCGCCGAGTAGACCAGTCGGTACGCCAGAAGCTCGCCGACCGTGGTCGCGCGCGGATAGAACCAGAACGCGATGCCGACGACCACGAAACCGGCCGCCATGACAAGTCGCCGACCGATTCGGTCCGACAACGCGCCGAATAGGCTCACGGTTGCGATGATGACGATCTCCCCCCAGAAATTGAGGTCGCCGCTGATCACGCCCTGCTCGCTCTCCGGGATTCTCAGGTACTCGGTCAGCAGGAATGCCTGCGACTGCGGCAGGAACGTCGCCAGCATGATCGCCACCAGGCACGCGGCGTAGTAGGCGAACAGGTTGGGGGATGTGACGGCGTCGGCCACCGACAGCCCGATGATGCGATTGCGATTCTCAGGCATGACTTGCCGGCCTCCCCATCAAGCGCAACGCCCCGGCCGCGAGCAGGCAGTTGCCGGCGAGGTTGACGCTTTGTTCCATCCACTGCAGTTCTGCGGTCTGCTCCATTCGCGACAACCCGACGAGGACGTAGCTCAGCACGAGGCTCGCGGCGAACGCCCCCGTCGCCAGCCGGTCCCCGAGCGCGAATGCGTGGCCTATCAGCGCGAGCAACATCGCAAGGCTGGCAAGCGCCACCAGGGCCACGAGGATCGCCGACCAGGCGCGCCCGTCCGTCGTCGTTTTGAGGTAGTACGCGGCGGCTCCGGCAGCGGCGGCGAAGAGCGCGGGCATCCGCCACCAACCGGCGGCCAACGTCCCACCTTGGCGGGCCGCGCGCAAGGACCTGACCACGAGAAAGGCCAACGGCAGGTATGCGCCCGCGAGGAAAAAGAAAAGCAGGTCCGACATCCACTGCAAATCGATTCCCCGCGTCGCCAGCATGAGCTTCCAAGTTGCCTTGAATCCGCCGCCGGTCAGCGCGATCAGCGGAATCAGCGCGATCCACGGGCCGCCATGACGGACCAGTCCGGCACAGTGCCGGCAAACCAGGTACAACGCGATTCCGCCGGCGATCACCGGGAGGTAGTCGAACAAAGCCAAGCTGAGCGTGTAGCCTTCCAATGCGAGCTCCCGACTTGCGCCATCGAAAAAAATGACCTATTGATATAGGTTTATCACCTTTCGAGCGGGAACCGCAAATATGGGCAACACCATCCAGGCTGCCGCAGCCCAGTTTCATGTGGGCAATGACGTCGACAGGAACCTCTCGAGCTGTGTGCGCATGATCCGCGCGGCGGGCGACCGGCGGGCGGACCTGATCGTCCTGCCGGAGTTTGCCAATCATTGCTCCTGGTACAACGACGCCGGGCACTGCCATGAGGTGGCGGTGAACCTCGATGGCCCGTTCATGTCCGCGATCGCCGACGCGGTGAGCCAGATCGGTGCGTACGTCGTGATCAACTGCACGGTGCGGCGCCGGGAGCGTCGCGTCACCGGCACGTCAATTCTTTTCGCGCCGGACGGCAGTATTGCCGGAACGGCGGACAAGCAGGTGCTGATCGGTCACGAGAACGATTTCCTCGAACGCGCCACCAAGGCCGGACCGGTGGTGGACACGCCGCTCGGCAGACTGGCGATGTACTCCTGCATGGACGGCGTCATCAACGAAACGCCCCGTTGCCTCGCGTTGCGGGGCGCCCAGGTTCTCTGCAACAGCCTGAACTCGTTCGCCGTGGACGAAGGCGAGTTGCACATCCCGGTGCGCGCGGCGGAGAACAAGGTCTGGGTCGTCGCGGCGAACAAGGTCGGCCCGCTGATCCCCGAAGCGCTCGTCGGGCCGGTCAGCGCGGCCACGAGCATTCCCGCGCGCTTCCTCGACGGCGCCGGCGACAGCCAGATCGTCGCGCCGGACGGCACGGTCGTGGCAAGGGCCCGCAAGGACGAGGAGATCATCCTGGCGGAGTTCGATCCGTGCCTCGCCGACGACAAGCGCCGCCCGGACGGCACGGACATTTTCTCCTCCCGGCGGCCTGCGCTTTACGGGCCGCTGGCCGAGGATCCGGCCGCACAGGCCTTTTCCATCTCGGGGCCGGACGACGTGCGGGCGGCGGCCGTGGCTGAGGCGGGACAGGTCGCCGAGGCGCTGGCCGCGGGCGCCAGACTCGTGTGCGTGGCGGCGGACTCGGCAAGGGCGCCCTGCGATTTGGCCGCCATGATCCGCGGCGATGCCCTGGTCGCGGCGGCTGTAGGCGACGGCGCCGTCGCGATCGTCGGCAGGCACGGCACGTTGATCGTGCAGCGGCCCTTGCACGGGCGCGGCGGGGCCGATGCTGTCGAGGTCGCGGATACACCCTTCGGCCGGGTTGCGGCGTTCAGCGACAGGGACCTGATTTACCCGGAAACGATGCGGCTTGCGGCGCTGCGGGGCGTGAGCACCGTGCTTGTGCCGGCCAACCCGCTCGAGGACTGGGAATGCCGCACCGGCGTCATCGAGCGCGCCGCCGAGAACCGTGTCAACGTCGTGCTGGCTTCCCCGGCCAGTGGTGAGCGCGGCAGCGTGATCGCGGCATTGCAAAAGGACTTCACCATCATGACCGAATGGCGGGATCGCGAATTCGACGGCCTGTTGAGCGCGCCCGAAGTGCTACGGGCGGGGGAAGCGGGCGGCGTCCTGCTGGGCACGATCCACCCGCGCGCGGCGGACAACAAGGAGTGCTCCCGAAACACGCACCTGCTCGCCTCGCGCCCCTGGAGCCTGCTGGAGCCCATCGTGCGCGGCCATTGACAATTATCAAGGCCCGATCCGACGCCGGAGGGCATATTTGAAACGTCCAGTTCCGGGTGTTTCCATGAAGCGGACGGGCGAGTACCTCGTAGAACGCATGAGCGCCGCCGAGCGCGAACGGGCGGATTGCGTCGAGGCAATTCTGCCGGTCATTCGCGAACAGGCTGTCGAGGTCGACCGCAGCGGCGAGTTCTGCCGCAATCATGTCGGGACCCTCGGCGAGGCGGGTTTGCTCGGCCTGATCGTTCCCGAAGCCTACGGCGGCATGGGCGGGACCCTGCGTGACCTGGCGGCGGCGACATTCGCGATCGGGTCGGCCTGCCCGTCGACGGCGCTGGCGTATTTCTTTCACTGCAGTTCCGCGTCGCGCGGCCTGCTCGCGCTCGACGCGCTTGAGGCCGGGCTGTTCAGCGACGCCGAAGCCCCGAGCGTTCGGCGCTTCGCGGAAAAGGTGCTGTACACGATGGGCCGCGACCGCAAGTGGCTCGCGAACTTCGCCAGCGAGTCGGTCAAGTTGGAACGGTCCGCGATCACGATCGGCACGACGGCAAGGCCGGTCGATGGCGGTTACCTCCTGTCGGGCGTGAAGTCGTTCGGCTGCGCCACGGGTGTGGCGGACCGGTACCTCGTCACCGCGAAGCTGGAAGGTTACTCCGGCACGAACGGTCTGTGCACATTTTTTGTCGAACGCGACGCGCAGGGCGTCGGCGAGCGCGAGAAGTGGGACGCGCTCGGCATGCGCGGCACCGCGACGCACGGCCTCGTCCTCGATGATGTCTTCGTCGCCGATGAGGACGCCCTGGCGATTTCGGGCGCGTTCGTCCGCTGCATGCGGATGAGCCGCGGCTCCTTCGTCGGCAACCAGGTCGCGGGCCTTGCGTGCTACGCCGGCGCCGCGTGGTCGGTTTATAACGCCACGATCGGAATGCTCGGCGAGCGCACGTTCGCCGACACGGGCAGGCCCCTTGGCGCCTCGCCGATGCATCAGCAGTTGATCGGCGAGATGCTCGTGAACCTGGAGTCGGCGATGCTCTGGCTGCGGCGACAACTGGAACTGGAGACGTCGGAGCCGCCGCTGCTGGAGAAGCAAAAGGTCGTGCAGCGCTGGCGCCTGTGCAAGGGTCAGGTCGCCGAACACGGGTTCCGCGTCGCGATGGGCGCGCTCAAGTGTGCGGGCACATCGGGCACGGGCTTCTCCCAACCCTACGCGCGCGCGCTCAGGGACACGGCCATGTCGCTGGTGCAGGCCTTTCCGGCCGAACGCGGTCGCCTGATGGCCGCGCAGATCGAGATTTCCGCAGAAGAACAGGCGCAATTCGGTGTCGCGGCCAGCTGAACGTGTGAACACCCCCTTCGCGCTGCGCAACTACGTGGCGGACGAATGGCGCATTCCAGACTCAACATTGCCGCACGCCGTATGCGATGCGAATACCGGCGAACCGCTCTTCCGGCAGGCTCGCTCGTCGCCGGAACAGGTCGAGGGTGCGATTCGCAGCGCCCTCGCTGCGCACCGCGAAGGCGCATGGACCCGCATGGGGGGCGAACGGCGCGCCGGGTTGCTGGCGGTCGTCGCGGACGCACTCGAAGCTGTTGTTGAAGACATGGCGGTGTTCGACGCCCTGCTGACCGGCGTGCCCATCGCGCGCACGCGTTCGATCGCGCGGGTTTGCCCGGCGTCGTTCCGGGCGGCAGCGCAGCTCGCGCTGGAAGACACGACGATCCGCCGTGAAGACAGCTTCATTGTGGAACGGCTGCCGCTCGGCCCCTCCGCGATCGCGGGTCCCTGGAATGCGCCGTCGGGCATCGCCTGCCACAAGCTCGCGAGCGCGCTGGCGGCCGGCTGCCCGGTGGTGTTCAAGCCCTCGGAGTGGGCGCCGGTTTCCGGCCAGATCATCGCCGGGGCGGTCGCCGGATCCGGCCTGCCTCCGGGTGTCTTCCAGTTGCTGCACGGCACGGGCGAGACCTTCGCGGCGATCGTGAAGGATGAGCGCATCGCGGCCGTTTCGCTCACCGGAGGACTGAGGGCGGGCCGCTCCGTGGCGGGCACATGCGCGCGGCAGATGAAACCCGCGCAATTGGAACTCGGCGGCAACAATCCCCTGCTGGTGCTGCCCGGCGCCGACATGGCCGCGGCGGCGGACGGCGTCGTCGCCGCGCTGACGACGCTCAACGGGCAGTGGTGCCGCGCGCTCGGCCGGCTGATCGTGCACGAGTCGCTGGCCGACGAACTGATCGCGGCCACGATGAAACGCCTGTCGGCATTGCGGGTCGGCCTTTCGACCGACAGCGCCACCGAATTCGGCCCGCTCGGGCATCGCGCGCGCAAGGACGCTGTCGAAGCCGCGATAAGGGACTACCGCGCCTTGGGCGGGACGGTCCACCGGAGCACGCCGCTGCCGAAGCTGGGCGGCTGGTTCGTGGCGCCGGCGCTGGTGACCGGGACCCACACGGACAGCGCGCTTGAGGAGGTTTTCGGTCCGGTGGCCACCGTGCACACGTTCGCGGACATCGACGAATGCGTCGCGTTGGCCAACCGGGCGCCGTACGGCCTGGCGGCCTATGTGTTCGGCGAGACGAACGAGGCCGTGTGCGTCGCGCGGCGGATCGAAGCCGGCACGGTCAAGGTCAACGCCGTCACGCTGTTCAGCCCGCACCCGTCCGCGCCGCGCCCGGCCTGGAAGCTCAGCGGCATCGGCGATGAAGGGACACGCGAGACCTTCGAATTCTTTCGCGGCACGCGCGTCGTCGGCGTTCCGCGGGGAACGGGAGCCTAGGGGCGTGACGGCGCCGGTCGAGGGAGCGATGGTAATCGACGGACACGCAACTGCGGCGCGCGGCGGGGAAATCTTAGATGTGTTCTCGCCCTGGACGGGGAAACGCGTCGGGACGGCGCCGCGGGCCAGACCCATCGATGTCGAGGCGGCGGTGGCGGCGGCGGCCCGGGGCGCCGCGCGCTGGCAGGCCCTTTCCCCGGGACGGAGGGAAGCGATCCTGCTGCGGGCCGCCGATATCGTCGCGTCGCAAGGCGAGCACCGGTTTCTGGATACACTGATCGACGAAAGCGGATCCACCGTCAACAAGGCGCGGGGCGAGATCCGCTATTCCGTCGATCTGCTGCGCACCGCCGCCGGCGAGACACGGCGCCTGTACGGCGACACGTTTCCGAACGACCGCAACGACCGCGTCTCGATGGTGTTCCGCGAGCCGCTCGGCGTGGTCGCGGTCATCGCACCCTTCAACGCGCCCCTGTCGCTGACGGTCAAGATGTCGGCGTTTCCGCTCGCGGCCGCCAACGCGGTCGTTCTCAAGCCGTCGGAGGAAACGCCGCTGACCGCGTTGAACTTCGCGCGCGTCCTCGGCGAGGCCGGCCTGCCGAAAGGCGTCATCAACGTCGTCACGGGATTGCCCGCGGAGTGCGGCGCGCCGCTGGTATCGCACCGGGGCGTCGATTGCGTGGCACTGACCGGCTCCACGGAAACGGGCGTCGCCGTGGGCACTGAAGCATTGCGCGGCATGAAGCGCCTGCAACTGGAACTCGGCGGCAAGAATGCGATTGTCGTGCTCCGCGACGCCGATCCCGTCGCATCCGCCCGGACCGTTGCCGACGGCATGTTTGCGCACGCGGGCCAGATTTGCATGGCGAACTCCCGCATTGTCGTCGAAGCGCCTATATTCGGGGCGTTTGCCGAGGTGCTCAAGAGGCGGCTCGAAAGCCTGCCCATCGGCAATCCCCGCGATCCGACCAATGCCTACGGACCACTGATTAATCGCGGAGCGCTCAATAAAGTGAGGGCGCATCAGGACGACGCGCTGGCGCGCGGCGGCACCTTGCTGACGGGAGGCGATGTCAGGGAGGGGCTCGTTTACGAGCCCACGGTCGTCCTCGAACCGCCCCCGGACTCGGCGCTGTGGCGCGACGAGAGTTTCGGTCCGATCGCTTCGCTGGTGGAGGCCAGGGATTTCCACCACGCCATCGAGATCGCCAACGACACCTCATACGGGCTGTCTTCAGCGGTTCTGACCCGCGACGTTCGCAAGGCGATGATTGCGGCGCGCAGAATTCGCGCCGGCGCGGTGCATATCGGCATGCATGCGTTTCAGAGCGACGCGCTCGCGCCGATCGGCGGTTTCGGCATGTCCGGCATCGGCAAGAGCGGTGGCCGCTATTCGACCGAGGAATTCACCGAACTGAAGTGGGTCAGCATAGACCTCGGGAGCGCGAGATGACGGTTCCAGGCGGCCATGCGAGGGATTTGTCCACACAGGTCCGCCACCGTTGCGCCTGCGCGTCCGCCCGCGTGGCGCATTGTCGCAAGGCCGCCGTGACGGCGCGAAAATCCTTCCCGGCGGTAGCCGCGTGAGCCGCTTGCCCGTCATTATCGCCGGCGCGGGTCCGACGGGCTCCACCCTGGCGCTGTATCTCGTCACGCACGGCATTCCGGTCGTGCTCCTGGAGAGGCGCGGCAGCTTGTCGGTGGACCTACGCGCGTCGACGTTCCATCCCATCTCGCTCGATCTGATCGCGGAACTCGACGAATGGGTGATCGGGCGCATGCTGCAAAAGGGCCTGCGCGTGGACCGCTACCAGTATCGTGACCGCCGCACGGGCGAGACGGCAACCTTCAACATGTCGCAGATCGCAGGCGAGACCGGCCACCCGTTCCGGCTGCAACTCGAACAGTACGAGTTGACGCGGCTCAACTGCGAGCGCCTGCGCCAATTCAAGCACGCGGACCTGCGCTTCGGCCACGAGGTGACGGGGTACGAGGAGATGGCCGGCGGCGTGGCGGTCACGGCGCGAACCGGCGGCGGCGAAATTCCGCTGAAGGGCGCGTTCGTCGTCAGCGCCGAGGGCGCGCGAAGCAGGCTGCGCAAGCAAGCCGACATCGGCTTCCTCGGATTCACCTACGAGGAGAAGTTTCTGGTGGTCAGCACGCCGTTCCCGTTCGAGGACGTGTTCGACGATTTCTCGTACGTGAACTACGTGGCCGACCCCGAGGAATGGTGCGTCGTGCTGCGCACGGACAAGGTCTGGCGCGTGCTGTTCCCCACGACGCCCGAGACAGCGCACGACGAAGCACTGTTGCTGTCGGACGCGTTCATACAGGAGCGGTTGCACCGTCTGTATGACAAGGAAGGCGATTACGCCATTCGCCACCGCAGCCTTTATCCAGTCAATCAGCGCGTTGCCGAGGCGTATTACAAGGGCCGCATGGCGCTGGTCGGCGACGCCTGCCACATCAACAACCCGCTCGGCGGCATGGGCATGAACGGCGGCATTCACGACGCGTTCTGCCTCGGCGGCAAGTTCGACCGCATCTTCAATCGCGGCGACGATTACACCGAGGCGTTCGCGCGCTACGACCGGCAGCGCAAGGACGTGGCGGTGCGCTTCGTGCAGGCGCACACGATCCGGAACAAGCAACTCATGGAATCGACGGACCCGGATGTCCAGCGCAAGCGGCAGAAGACGCTCATGGAGACGGCCGCCGATCCCGAGGCCGCCCGCGAGTTCATCCTCGACCGGGCGATGATCAACTGCTACCGCGACAGCGTGGCCACGGCATGAGCATCGGGGGGCGCAAGTGATGGCCGCGTTTCCGGGCACGATCGACCTTTCCCGCACGCGGGACCGCGAGCAGGCGACCGACGGCCATCGGGACAACTACATCGGCCATCGCGCGAAGATCGGCGTCGTCGTTCCCTCGACGAACACGTCGGTCGAGTTCGACTGCCAGCGCCTCGTGCCGCGCGGCGTTACCTGGCACACGACGAGGTTCTACGTCGAGCACACGGACCTGAGCGACGATGATAATTTCAATCGCTTTCTCGAAATGATGCGCGAGACGATCGGGCATTCGATCCGAAGCCTAATGACCTGCAAACCCGATCACGTGATGATGGGCATGTCCGCGGAGACGTTCTGGGGCGGCGTCAAGGGCAACGACGGCTTCGTCGATCACATCCAGGACATGGTTGGCCGCGATACCAGGCTGACCACGGGCGCCAACGCCGTAATCGCGGCACTGGAGGCGTTGGGCGTTGCCGGCAACACCGGGAGGAAGCTCAGCATAATCACGCCCTACCAGGCCGTGGGCGACAAGAACGTGCGGCTGTTCTTCGAGGATTCCGGCTATGAGATCAAGCACCTCGCCGGACTGCGCTGCGAGAACACCACCGACGCCATCGCGCTGGTGCCTGAGCACACGGTCATGGACATCGTCAGGAAGATCGACGGAGACGATGTCGACGCCATCGTGCAGGTCGGCACCAACCTGTCGACCAGCGGCATTTTCCCGACCATCGAGAAATGGCTGGGCAAGCCCGCGCTGCCGATCAACATCGCCACCTGCTGGCATGCGCTGCGAAGCTGCGGCATTGGCGACAGATACGACAACCGCGGCCGGTTGTTCGAGGAGCATTAGTGCTGCACCCACTGATAGCGACGGATCGGTGGTCGCGGCCACAAATTGGTTTTGGGCCGGCAACGGGCCGGCGCGCCGGGTTCCGTCCAACGGGATTTGGACAAAAGGGGAGATGAAAGCAAGATGATCAAGACAAGCAAACAAGCCTTGGCGCTGGCCGTGGCGGCCGGCGCGGCGCTGCCGTCGGTCACCGCGACGGCCCAAGAGCCAACGGGGCTCGAACCGGTGGAGTTCGAGGAAATCATCGTTACCGCGCGCAAGCGCAGCGAGTCGCTCCAGGAGGTGCCGATGGACGTGGACGTGTTCACGGTCGAACGCCTGGATCAGCTATCCATCGACAGCGTCGAAAATCTGGCCCGGTACTCGTCCAGTCTCACGTTCGACGAGGGCGTGCTGCCCAGCGACACGCGCCCGGCGGTTCGCGGTGTCAACGCCCAGCGCGGCCGCCCGAACGTCGGCATACTCATCGATTCGGTGGACGCTTCGAGCGAGGCGCTGACCGTCGCTGGCGGCGGCGTCACGGCCAACCTGCGGCTGCTGGACCTTGAGCGGGTGGAGATTCTGAAGGGTCCGCAGAACGCGCTGTACGGGCGCAGCGCCTTCGCCGGCGCGATCAACTACGTGACCCGGCGACCGAGCGAGACCTTCGAGAGCGAAGTCCGGCTCGACTATGACGAGCACGGGCAGAGAGAACTGCGCTTCTCGGTGAGCGGGCCGATCGGCGGCGACAGGCTCAGGGGCCGCGCCATCCTTTCGGACTACGAGAGCGACGGCTTCTATCGGAACCCGAATACGGGCGGCGCGCTGGGCGCGGGGAGCAGCGTCGGCGGCGCGGCGGGCATTGAGTGGGACGTCTCGGACCGGACCGCCGCGTACCTGCGCGTGGAACACAGCAACGACCGGTACGCGCCGCGGCCGGAGGTGCACATCGCCTCGCTCCGTCCGGCCTCCTCGCCAGCCAACTTCATCGGCACGGGCACGATCACGGATCACGCTCTGATGGTGCCGCACTCGAACTTCGGATCCGCGACCTGCAATCGCGTCGATCGCGTTCAGCCCTATTACGATTCGTTCGGCATTCCGGGCGCGCAGCCCTGCCGCCCGGTGATCGTGGGCGAACTGTCGGGCGCGGAATCGATGATCGACTTGTCGCCGGATCCGCGCACCGGCACGGACTTCGCAGGCTCCGACATCCAGACCACGCGCGTGCACCTGGACGTGGCGATTGACTTCGAGTTCGGCATCGAAATGAACTACATCCTCGGGTACCTGGACAACCGCTCGCATCTGCAACTGGACTTCGACCGCACGAATCATGAGATTGTTTCAAGTTTCGTGCCGTTCCCGCCGCCCGGCATGGCGGCATCGCAGTACGGCCTGTCGGCGCTGGCGGAGCAGCACCTGGAAACCGGGCAGTTCAACCAGGAACTGCGGTTCAATGGCGAGTCCGGGCACGCGCAGTGGCACCTGAGCCTGCTGCATTGGCGCGAGGAGATGAAGCTGCTGCACGACGACGAGTGGTATCTGCGCGAGGGCGCCAACCCGGCGCCGGTGCTGGACATCCTGAACGGCTCGGTCTTCAGCTACCTGGGGTCGCCGGTGGCGCCGCCGTTCATCAACAACATGTGCGACCTGCTGTACCGGGGCAACCCGGCGTGCGTACCCATGATGACGCATCTGCAGAGTTCGCTCGGCGACACGCCGCCCATCCCGATCAACCGAAACACGAAGCACTACTCGGTTGCGGGACTGGTGACGATCGACCTGATCGAAGCGCTGGCCCTGACCGTCGAAGGACGGCTGCTCAGCGAGAATATCGAGTACGCGGGACAGGTCGACGATATCGCGTTTTCGGGGCAGTTCGGCGACGATCCGTGGTGGGGATCCATGTTCCGCGGCGGCGACATGAGCCAAAACAAAATCAACGAGGAGGCGTTCATCCCGAAGGCCACGCTGAGCTGGGCAGCTGCGGACAACGCGCTTCTCTACGGCTACTACTCGCGGGCGTTCAAGCCGGGCGGCGTGTCGACGACCGACTCCAACGGCGACGTGAGCGACGGCGAATACAAGCCCGAGGAACTCGAGGTCGTGGAGTTCGGCCTCAAGACCGAATTCCCCGCCCGCTCTTTGCGGTGGAACGCCTCGGCCTGGGTCTACGACTACACCGATCAGCAGGTGCCGTTCCAGTTCATCAGCCCGACGACCGGGCGCTTCCAGACCGCCATAGTCAACGCCGGTGCGACGGAGATCAGGGGCTGGGATACCGATCTGCTGTGGCAGCCGGAGTTCATTGCAGGGTTGAGCCTGCGACTGGGCTACACCTTCGCGGACGCGGAGTTCACCGACTTCAACCTCAATCGGATCCTCGCGCCGGTGGGCGGGACCGCGAGCTCGTTTAACCGCGCCAAGGCTGGCAACGGGGACGGCGACCTGACGGGGAATACGCCGCCGCTGACGGCCGAGCATTCGGCCACGGCTTCGCTGCGCTACGACTGGACGGTCGGCGGCAGGCAGGCGTACCTGGAACTGCTCTCGCAGAGCCAGTCCGAGCGCTTCATCGGCGAAGGCAACTGGGCGACGCTGCCCTCGTACACCGTGCAAGACCTGTACGCCGGCGTGTCCGGTGAGCACTGGGCGCTGACGATATACGTCGAAAACCTGGGCGACGACGACACCGTCCGCTCCGGCGTGGCCAACGTCGACTTTTCCCTGTTGCCCGACGGGCGAAGCCTGTCGCAGGCGCACCAGGTGTACCTGCCGCAGCCGCGAACGGCCGGTGCGCGCATCCAGGTGTTCTTCGGGGACTAGTGCCGGAAAACGCCGTGAACGAATACCTGCTGGTAAAGTTTCTGCACCTCGTCGGCTTTGCGTACTGGCTGGGCGGCGACCTCGGCGTCTTCATTTCGAGTTTCCCGGTCGTCAACGAGAAGCTTCCGCGGCAGGCGCGCGTGGCGGCCGCCGGAATCCTGTTCCGGGCGGACCTCGGTCCGCGAATCAGCATGACCCTGACGCTGCCGCTCGGGATGCAGCTTGCCTGGATGCTCGGCTTGCTGCCGGTCGGCGGCAGTGCCATGGGCGCGATCTGGTTCGTTTGCCTCGGCTGGCTGGCGATGGTCGTCGCGCTGCAAGCCTTGACGCCCGGCCGGTTCAAGTCGGTGCTGACGGCGATCGACTTTTATTTCCGCGTGGCTGTGTCGCTCAGCCTCATCGGCATCGGCCTGCATTCGTTGCTCGGGCTCGGCCCGCTGCTCTACTGGGTCGCGGCAAAACTCGCAATCTTCGGTGGACTCGTGGGCTGCGGCCTGCTGATCCGCGTCAACCTGAAACCCTTCGGCGCGGCCTTCGCGAATCTGGCTGCCGGAACGGCCACAGACGCGGACAACGCGGCCATGCGCAAGCATCTTGGCGCGACACGCCCGATTGTCGTCACGATCTGGCTGGGGTTGATCGCGAGCGCCGCGCTCGGCCTGCGTCTGATCTGAACCCGACCGCGACGCTCGAACCAGCGTCAGCCACCGGGGCTTTCGACGCCCTGATTCCTGAGCAGGCCGATCATGCAATCGGCGACGTCGGAGCCGAGCAGGTCATCGATCTTGCGCCACACGGGATCGATGTCGCGACTGAAGATCAGCTCCCGGTTCCTTGCGTCGCGGATCGCGCCCGTTTCGCCGAGGATCTCCGGCGCCAGTTCGTCCAGCCCTTCGTCAACCAGCCCGATCCAGTGGTTCACGTAGGTTTCGGCGACCGGAAAAACCGCCTTCCCGTAAGCGCACGGTGTGGTACGTTGCGCCAACATCCAAGGCGACATGATCGCCCGCTGCATTGGCGAGAGCAGCGCCGGAAAGACGCCTTCGGCCGCCAGAACGGCGGCGCGAGGCTCGGTCAGCGACACGTAGCAGCGGCGCATGTACGCGGCGTTGATTCCCAGGTCGCACCGGGGCACGAGGTCCAAGTGAAACGCGTACATGTCGCCGCCGTTCGGGAAATTGGGGTCCGACCCTGCCGGCACGTTGGTGTACACCGAATCGAGCGTAAACGTCGGCGCCGGCGAGGCCCTGTCCGTGAACGCGAAAATCATGTGCGAGTCCAGGCCGATCGGCTCAACCGTGATGCCCGTATACACGACCTTCGAGAGCTTCGCACCGCCGTCCCAAAGGCGCACCGATCCGACCGGCGCCCCGCCGAACGCTTTGGCCGCCAGGGGAAGAAACGGGCGCCCGCCCTGTCCGGGCACCTCGCTTAGGCCGAAGTGGCCGACGATGGCGTGGAGCGTCTTGCGGCTCAGTTTGGCGGCCAGCGTGTCCATGTTGTCCAGTTCAACAGATTGCCCGCCCCGGGCAAATGACTTTTGTCAACCGGCGCGGTCCGGAGCGATCGACGGGAAAAGATATAATGCGCCCACTTGGCGGTGCGGAAAAGCGTGACCCCTCCCATGGCATTCGCGGACTATTACGGGCGTCTGTTCGAGGGCGTCGACGAAGTGATCGTCGCCGAACTCGAACGTGTCTCCGTGTGCCGTTCGCTGGAGCCGCATGGCTACTTGTTCGACCAGTACTCCCAGGCTCGCGGCGTGTATGTCCTCGAACAGGGCGTCATCATGATCGAACGCTCCTCGGCTGCTGGGAGACGCCAGATTCTGGGTTTTTCCTACCCGGGCGATTTCGTGGGGCTCACCCACGACGGCTCGTTCGAGTACTCGGTGCGCAGCCTGACGCAGGCGCTCGTTCGCGAGTTCCCGATCGCCGTGTTCAGGCGCCTGTCGGACGCATCGCCCCAACTCAAGGCCAATGTCAACCGCATCGGCGGCAGCGTGCTGGCGCATGCCATCGACCAGGTGTTCGCGCTGGGCCAGAAACGCGCCCACGAGCGCGTATGCTACCTGCTGGCCGAGATTCGCCGTCGCGGCGTCGGCCCTGACGAGAACACGGTGGAACTTGCGATGACGCGGCAGGATATCGCCGACTACCTGGGTCTGACCATGGAAACGGTCAGCCGCGCCATGCGCCGCCTGAGCGATGACGGCATAATCGATATGCGGGGACCCCAAACCGTCAATCTCATCGAGCCGGCCGCCGTCCTCCGGCTGGGCAGCGTCAAGGGGGATTAGTGCGCTATCCAACCGGACATTGCGTATCGGCGGTTGCCGTCCTGCTCCTCGGCGTCCTGTGCGCGCGCGCGTTCGCCGACGCCACGGTGACCGTCGAGGTGCTGAACGTCTCGCACGCCGAAGGCGAGATGGTGCTCACCGTGTACGACGGCGGGAGCAACTGGCTCAGGAGCGGCATGCTGCGGGAGGCGCAAACCGTCAGCGGCCGCGGCACGGTGACGTTCTCGATCGAGCTGCCGCCGGGCGAATACGCGTTTCACGCGTTTCAGGATCTCGACGGGAACGGCAGGATGAGAACGAATTTCATCGGCATTCCAAGAGAACCCACCGCGGTCAGCAATGACGCCACCGGTCGCTTCGGGCCGCCCCGGTTCAGGGACGCCAGCATCGCCGTCGGGGAGGCGCCCGTCAGCGTGCGGATGAACCTGGTGTCGATCAGCCGGGATCCTTCGCCGTAGGCGCCTGCAGGTCCTCGGGGTAAGGCCCGCCCTTGCGCAGGAAGCGGCCGCGGTAGAAGATTAGCGGGTCCGATTCACGGTCCTCGAGTCGCAGCACGCGCCCGACGATGATCCGATGATCGCCGCCTTCGTGGCGATGCTCGGTGCGGCATTGAAAGCAGGCCGCATACTCGGGCAGGATCGGCACGCCGCGTAGCCCGTCGCGGCAGTCGAGCCCGGCGAACTTGTCGGTGCCCCTGCGGGCGAAACGCGCCGACAGGTCCTGCTGCTCCATGGTCAGGACATGTACCGCGAAATACTCCGCGTCGATGAACGTTTCGTAGCTGTAGGCATTCTCCGCGATGCTCCAGAGGACCAGCGGGGGATCGAGCGACACCGAGTTGAAGCTGCTGATCGTCATGCCGACCCGCCTGCCCCGCTCGTCCAGCGTGGTGACGACGGCGACGCCGGTCGCGAAGCAGCTCAGCGCGCGGCGGAATTGCGCCAGGCTGATGCCCGGACCGTCACTTGGCATGGCGCGCCTCAAGCACCGTGGCGCCCGGCTCGAATTCGAGCACGCCGAAGGCCGTGAAGCGTTCCTTGTCGCCTTCGTGGAATTGCCACACGACGCACAGGCTGTAGCGGTCGTCGATGAGCGTCTCGCGGGCGCGAAGCTTGAACGGCTCGCCGTAGAAATGCTGCGTGCTGAACAGGTAGCGCCCGAAGCTGCGTCCGTTTCCCCACACGTCTGGCCCCTCGAACTTGTGTGCGTTGTGGTCCCGCGAGCGCACGAACGACGCGTCGCGTTGGATGACACCTGTCATCGAAAGGTCCACGCGCGCGCTGAGCAGCGTTAGCGGCGTGTAATGGATGGCGACGTCGGTCGTGCCGAGCGGCTGCTGGTCGCCGTCGAACGTCTGAAGTTTCCCCTTCCACCGGCCCGCCGCTTTCACGGGCAGCAGGAACGGCTTGCTGCCGTTGACGCGCTCCGACGCGATGAAGTCGTCGACGCGCCGCCGCGTCTCTGGGTTGGTCTCATGGTCTGTCGTCACGATGTAGATGCCGTTGAACATGGCGACCAGCAAGGGGCCTTCGTAAAGCTCCGACGAATACACCTGGATTTCGCGCTCGGGCAGCACCAGGTTGAGCGTGCGCAGATCCGTGTTCCAGCCCGGCGAGTAGTAGTTCGAGTCCACCAGCAGCCCGTAGGGCCGCCCCGAACCCATGAAGTCCGGCCCGCAGTAGACGCGGTTGCTGTCCGAGTCGATGACGCCGAACGCGAACTCTTCCGGGCCGAGGTCGAAGCGGTAACGCAACGGGCCGCTGTTGCGGAAGTCCGTACGCATGAAATACGTCGTCACACCGTCCTCGAACTTGCTCTCGCGGTCCACCTTGTTGAAGCCGACATGCGTGCCGTCGTGCTCGAACACCGACGGCAGGCCGTGCCAGGTCCCTGTGATGGCCTGCTGGAACTTGCTTGGCGATTTTTCCTTCATGGCGGTGGACTCCGTCAACGGCGGCAAAACTCCGCTACCAACGCGTGCCCGACGAAGCGCCGCATCCGCTGCGCGCTTGCGTTCACTGTATCGGCGATGAACGCGTCGAGAAGCGCCGCCAGGAGCCGGCGAATGGACTCGCCTTCGCCCCCTTCGGTTTCGTCCAGGTAATGCCGGCCCGAAGCCTCATCGGCGGGCCAGGCGATCGAGAAATGGTTCGCGCCCTCGACCTTCACGAGGTAGCAGTCGCCGCGGTCGCGCGTAATTCCCTGCTCGAAGGTCGCGCGCACAGGATCGCTCATTCCGCCGTAGCGATGGGCGCTGTTTGCGATGACACCGTCCCGCGTCCCCGCGGCCAACAGCAGGGGCCGCTCCCCAGGCAGCGGCAGGATCGTGTTCTCGTCGAATCCGAGCATTGTCGAGGCGCCGGAGTGGGCGGCGTAGGCGAACGCCCCGCGCACCTGCGGAAACCACTCCGGGTTCGCGTTATACAGCGCGACGGACCCGCCGGCCGAGTGGCCCGCAAGGATCACGCTGTCGACGTCGACGCATCCCTTCAGCACGCCGCCTTCGTTTTCCCGTCCGACCGCATCGAGTATGGGCGCGATGGCGCTGCCCGACGGCCGCGAGCCATACGTCGCGGGCGCCAGGGCGGACAGGTCGAGACCGGGCGTGAGGCTGACGCAGCCGGCCAGTTCCTCGGCGACGAACGCATAGGTCACCGCGATGCGGCCCCGCAGCGCCAGGTACCGCGCCAGCCACGCGTAGGCTTCCGGTCCGACGTTGATGCCCGGCATGATGACCACCACCGGGTATGGCGCGCCGGCGACGTCGGCCGGGATGAAGCCCGAGTCGAGCTGTTCCTTGCCGCGGGCGGGCTGTGCGGGATAGACGATCCTCAAGATAGCGCGGTCCCGGGGGACCTCTGCGCCCGGAATGGCGCACGACGCGTAGACGGCCCTGGCGATACGCTGCCTCAACGATGCAAAGGACGGGGCAGTGTTCTGGTGCCGCCCCACAGCGTCCTGACGAGGTAGTCGCCCATCTCTCTGGTGAACAGCTGGTCGACGAGGGCGTTGGCGGGGTCGCGCTCGCAGATCGTCCGGCGCACGAGCTGGTCGCGCGCCGCCAGCGCCTCCCGCTCGCTCTCCGGCACGGGTTCTGCCTCGTCGACCCACTTCAGCCAGCGATCGATGTGCCGGTGCGCCAGGGCGCGCACGGTGGCCACGTTTTCGTCCGTGAACGGCGCATTCTCGCAGATGCTGTTCGGCGATTGCGCCAGACGCATGTAAAACTCGCGGCTGACGAAAGGCGTGAAATTCGGGTTGCCACGCATGTCGATGTACGTCCGGTTCGGCTCCCCGTAGTAGTACCTGTCGGCGTAGTCCGTGTTTACCAGCATGTCGACGCGCGGCATGTAGTCCATGTACCAGAAGATGTCGGGAACGGTGCCCAGCGCGAAACCGAAATGCGGCACGTCCACGTGCGGGCCGAGGCTGATCGTCAGGTGCATGTTGGTGAAGCTCATCCTCGGGTTGCCGGTCCATGAGTGGATCAGCCAGTCAATCTCCTCGCCCGAGTACGCGCCGAGGTAGCCTTCCGCCCCGATGCCCGGCAACCCCTTGTAGGGCCGCAGCTCCCGGCAGCACGGGTCCAGTTCGATTTGGAAACGCGCCCGGACTTTTTCCATCATTTCGCACAGGAGCCTCCAGAGCGCGTCGAAATGCTCCCGGTTGTCGACGTTCGGCCTGGCCGCGACCATTTCCTCAATGGATTGCGTAATGCCCGCCATGTCGTCTCGTCGGAAAATAAGCCATGGATATTGAGCGCCCTGCGCGGCGGCGCGCAGATTCTTGAGCCGCCGCGACTCCGGCAAAGAATAGCGCACGCCCGGGCGTGAAACCTTGATAAATGTCATTAGGATACGCCGGAACTTCGGGTAAAGTGGTCGCCATCGGGAATGACGCCTGCGTGAGGGGCCGCGCCGTGTTGATCAACCTGTGGTACGTGGCGGAGTGGTCGAAGAACGTGGGCCGCGAACCGGTGCGCGTCAAGATGCTCGGCCAGAAGTTCGTGCTGTATCGCGACGAATCCGGAACGGCGCATTGCCTGTCGGACGTTTGCCTGCATCGCGGCGGCTCGCTCAGCGGCGGCTGGACCAACGGCGATTGTGTCGTTTGTCCCTATCACGGCTGGCGCTACGACAGCGGCGGCAGGCTGGCCTACGTTCCCTCCGAAGGCGACGACTTCAAGGCGCCGATGCGCGCCCGCATCGATTCCTATCCCGTGGAGGAGCGCTACGGCATGATCTGGGTATTCCTCGGCGATCTTCCGGAGGAGGAACGATTCCCAATACCGCCCTGCGAAGAGTTCGGCGATCCTCAATGGCGCATGATGTCCACCGAAGTCACGTGGAACGCCGAGGCGGCCCGGGTCGTGGAGAACGGCATCGACATCGCGCACACGTCGTTCGTGCACCCGATGTTTGGCCGTCCGGAGACCGCCCAGGACAACCGCATCCTCGAAATCGAATCCGGCGAATGGTGGGGCCGCTCGAGCAACCTGCAGTTCCCGCCGGAATTCAAGGAAAACTGGTACCGGCGCAGGATGCGCCGCGACAGGCAGCCGACGAACACGCACCCTTGCTGGTACCTGCCAGGCATGGTCGCGCGCATCCGCATCGACATCAACAGCAAGATGGCGATCGTCATGTTCGACGTCAACACGCCGGTCGACCGGCGCACCACACGTACGTTTGCGCTGCACTTCCGGAGCTTTCTCAAGCACGGATTTTTCGACAATGGTTCGTTGAAGCGCCTGAAAAAGATCTTCGACGAGGACGCCGTCATCATCGAGGCCGCGGCGCCGAACTACTTGCCGGACAGCCTGGCTCATGAGATGTCCGTGGGCGACGACAGGTTCATGCGCACGTGGCGGGCAGCGCGCCGCAAGTGCATCGAGGAGCGCGGCTGGAAGATCGATACCGACGAGGTCGAAAAGCACCGCAGCCGCAAGGTATTCAGCATCCCGAGCCCCGCCCGGCGCACAGACAACATGAAGTGGGTCATTGACACGGTGCCGCTCGTGCCGCCGCGGAAGGCACGCACACCGCTCAATCCGATTGCGGATCGAAAATCGGCCTAGTCGACGAGGCTTGACCAGATATTGGCTTTGAACGGCTCCTCGTGCACCGGACCGGTCAGGCCGCGGGGGTCCCACTCGTGCCGTACGTCGCATCGCCTGGTCAGCCGCCTGCCCCTCGCCGTCAGCGTGCGGACCGCGACGCCGTCGCGGTATAGCACCGTATGACGAATTCTCTCGCCATGGCCGGTGACCACGATGAAGTCAGGCTCCATGTAGATGCCTGCCGCCCTGCCGAGCGCACCGGCCGAGAAGGTCAGTATGCCCGGGCCACCCGACATGCCGATGTTTTCGTAGGCGCCCGGCCCGAGCGCGTCGAATACCAGCAGACCCTCGCGCATTCGGCCGGTGAACGTTTTGGGAGACATCGCCCGACCGCGAATGTGCACGTTGGTGAGCTTGAGGCGTTCCCCGTCGAAATCGATGTACACGAGGTTTTCGAACGGGCTCTCGCCCGGGCTGCCCGCAAGGCTGTCTTCGGAGAGTCCGCGGCCATCGAGTTCGAACAGTTCGATGCGGTCGTGCCAGGTTCCCCGCAGCATTTCGAGGTTGGCTTGAACGGAACCGGCCGGGTGGTAGGACATGGAGCCAAAAATGAAAAACGTCGTGATTACCGGCAGCACCCGCGGCATCGGCCACGGGCTCGCGCGTGAATTCCTGAAGCGAAACTGTCGCGCGATCATAACAGGACGCGCCGCCGGCAAGGTCGATGCGGTGGTTGCGCGGTTCGCTGGCGAATTCGGCGCCGATCGCGTGGCCGGCACGGTTTGCGAGGTGACCTCCTTCGACAGCCTGCAATCGCTGTGGACCTCCGCCGACAGCGAATTCGGTTCCGTCGACATCTGGATCAACAACGCCGGCATGAGCATCCGCCGCACCCCGCTGGCCGACCAGGACCCCGCCGCCCTGGCCGCGATCGTGCAGACCAATCTCGCGGGCGTGCTGTACGCCAGCAAGGTCGTGATCGCCGGCATGCAGGCGCAGGGCCACGGGCAGCTCTGGAACATGGAGGGATTCGGAAGCGGCGGCCAGACCGCGCCCGGCATGGCCGCCTATGGCTGCACCAAGCGGGCGGTCGCCTATTTGAACAAGGCGCTGCAGAAAGAAGTGAAGGGCACGGGCATCCAGGTCTGCACCCTGAGCCCGGGGATCGTGGTCACGGACTTGCTCGTCGGGGACTACGATCTGGCCTCACCGGAATGGCAAAGGGCCAAGAAGGTATTCAACATTCTCGGCGACACGGTCGAGACCGTGACGCCCTACCTGGTGGACGGCATGCTTGGAAGCGACAAGACCGGCGCCAGGGTCGTCTGGCTGACCCGAGGCAAGGCGTTCCGGCGCTTCGCGCTGGCCGGATTCAGCCAACGCGACCTGTTTGCGGATGTGCCGGGTGCGTGAGCCAGTGCCGAGAACGACCTGTCGAAAGCTTCCGTACCTTCAGATTGACCCGGGCAGTCGGTTGACCCAGGGCCGCACGGCGCGGTCGGCGGCTTCAAATTGCTCGATGGCCGATGCGTGCTGCAGCGTGACCGCGATGCCGTCGAGACCCAGGAGAAGCAGGCGACGTTTGGCCGGTTCGATCTCAAAGGCCAGTGTTTCTCCGGCCTGCCACTCGATGACCTGATTCTCCAGATCGATCTGCGGCCGATTGCGCCGGGGGTCCTTCTGCACCCAGTTCGAGAGGCTGCGGATCGCCGCGTCCTCCGCGACAACCGCAAGAATCCCGTTCAACGTGCAGTTGTTGCGAAAGATGCCGCCGAAGGACGGCGCCAGCACCGCCCGTATCCCGAATTCCCCGAGCGCCCACACGGCGTGTTCCCGGGACGATCCGCAGCCGAAGTTGGCGCCCGCCAGCAGGATGCTGGCGTCTCGATAAGCGTCGCGGTTGAGGATGAATTCCGGGTCCGGTTCCCGGCTGCCAGGCGCCCTGTATCGCCAGCCGGCGAACAGTCCGTCACCCAGTCCCTGCCTGGAAACGCGCTGGATTTCCCGCGACGGGATGATGGTGTCGGTATCGATATTGCGGGTCAGCAACGGCGCGGCAACGCCCCGGTGGACCGTGAAGGGTTGCGGCTTCATTCGGCGGACTCCGCCGCGCGGATGTAGCCGCGGCACGCCGAGGCAGCCACGGTCAACGGGCTGCCGAGATGGGTGCGGGCACCGGGTCCCTGCCGTCCCTGGAAATTGCGGTTGGTGGAGGAAATCACCCGCTGATCACCGAATGATTCACCACCGGCATGAAAGCAGAGGGAACAGCCGGCCTCACGCCATTCGAAGCCGGCCCGGCGAAACACCTCGTCGAGGCCTTCCGCTTCGGCGGCACGCTTGACGCTGGAAGAACCCGGCACACACAGCGCCCGGACCCACGGTGCGATCCGCCGCCCCTCGAGGTAACCGGCCGCCGCGCGCAGGTCGCTCAGGCGGCTGTTGGTGCAGGATCCGATAAAGGCCGCATCGATCCGGATGGCGTCCGTCGGCGTCCCGGGCGTCAGGTCCATGTACTTCAGTGCCCTGGCCGCGGCCCGGGCCCGATGCGGGTCGGCAAAGGCGTCGGGGTCGGGCACGCGACCGCCGATCGGCACCGCCTGCTCCGGGTTGGTGCCCCAGGTGACGGTGGGCGCGACGGCCGCGCAGTCCACCTGAAGTTCCCGGTCGAACCGCGCGCCGCCGTCGCTGCGCAGCCCGGACCAGTGCTGTGCGGCCTGCGTCCAAAGTGCGCCCATGGGCGCGTACTCGCGCCCGCGAACGTAGCGGACGGTCCGCTCGTCGGGCGCGACCAACCCGGTGAAGGCGCCCATTTCCACCGCCATGTTGCACACCGTGGCGCGGCCCTCGACTGACATTGCCCCGATCGCGGGGCCCGCGAATTCAACCGCGTGTCCGGTAGCCGCCCGGCTGCCGAAGTGGGCGATGAGGTGAAGGATCAGGTCCTTCGGCGCCACGCCCGCCGCGACACTGCCATTGAAGGACACGCGCATCGTTCGGGGACGGGCAACGCGAAGTGTGCCGGTCGCCAGCGCGTGCTCGGCTTCCGTGGAACCGATGCCCCAGGCGAGCGCGCCGAGCGCGCCCAGCGTGCAGGTGTGGCTGTCCGGGCAGACCACGCTCATGCCCGGAAGCACGATGCCCAATTCCGCCGCGATGACGTGGCCGATCCCCTGGCGCGGATCGTTGACGTCGAAAAGGCGAATGCCGGCCCGTCTGGCGCTGTCCCGGGTGGCCGCGATGAAGCGCGCGCCGTGGGGTACCGAAGTGGCATCGCCCCGGCCAGGCTGCGTGTCCACGATATGGTCCATGGTGCAGAACACCCGTTCGGGCGAGCGAATCGTCCGCCCGGCCTGTTCGAGGCTGAGCAGTGCGACGCTGCCGGTGCGCTCGTGCAGGAAAATGCGGTCCAGATGCACAAGGCATTCCCCCTGACCCGTACCGGCGATCCGGTGTATGCGCCATAACTTGTCGAAAAGGGTTTCAGGCATCGCCTGCTATAATCGCGTTCCGATAAAACATATATTGATCTATCAATAGTACAAATGTCCACTGAACACACCATCGTTTCGCGCACGGCTGCGCGGTCTCTGGCAGGCTTCGGGGGGCTCGCCGCATTGCTGGTTCTGACGATCGGCAGTGCATACGGTCAGCAATCGGCACCGCGGTCCGCGGCCGACCTTGAACATTTCCTCGGTTGGTTCGCAGGCGAGTACGACAACAACGAGCAAGTCTGGCAACAGGCCGTTGACGGCGTGGTGCCCGAAGACCGCCACGAGCACATCCACCACATCTTCCTGCCGGTGGCGGCGCCCGCCGTCGGCGCGCACACGTACTTCGTCAAGCAGTACATGGACGGCGACTACGAAAACGTCTATCGCCAGCGCCTCTACGGTTTCAGCGTCGATGACGAACGCGGCGCCATCGAATTGGCGATCCACAGCTTCAACGACGAGGCGCGGTACAGGTACGCCGACCGCGACCCGGCCGTCATTGAGGGCATCGAGCCCGGCGAGTTGCGCAACCTGCCGGGCTGCAACGTGTACTGGCGTTTCGTGGATGACCGTTATCTTGGGCAGATGGATGATGGAGCGTGCTTCTACTACTCCACCAACCTGGAGCAAGACGTTTACATCACCGACACGCTGACGCTCACGGCTGACGAGATCCGGATCGGAGACAAGGCCTACGACGAGGACGGCAACCGGCTGTTCGGCCGCGACGAGCCACACATCAACCGGAAGGTGCGTTACTTCGAAGGGTGGGCAGCCATTCGAGGTGGCTCGTTCGATCCCGCCACGGACAATCCGGAGGAAATGCTGCTGGTGCCCGGACTGCGCCTGCACAACGAGGGGCAGGTGGTTCCCCTGGTCACGGAGTCCGGGGGCGAAACCGGCTACGCGCTGGAACTGGCGCGGCTGACCTATCAGAATACCCGGGTCGCCGTGCTCAAGCTCGGCGTGCTGGAGGCGTCGACGGGCGAGACCGTGGCTTATTCCTGGGCCGATCCCGACGCGGTGCGGATCGGCATCAACCTGGGGTGGATGCAGGCCGGACTGACGCAGGAAGGAGCGGCGCGGTAGCGGAGGTCTCCCGGCCATGCAGTCCAACCGACAGATCATCCTGGAATCCACGCCGCAGGGTGTTCCGACTCCCGGAAATTTCACCTTACAAGACGCGCCGATGCCTGAACCGGGCGCCGATGAGGTGCTCTGCCGGACCCGCTACCTGTCCCTGGACCCTTACATGCGCAGCCAGATCGCGGGCCGGCACCTGTCGGGCGCCGTGGGACCGGGTGACGTCCTGAATGGGGAGACCGTCAGCGAGGTGGTGCGTTCGAATGCGGCGTCATTCTCTCCGGGGCAACGGGTGCGCTGCATGGGGGGCTGGCAGGAGTATTCGGTGCACGTCGCAGGCGACCTGAACGCCGTTGCCGACAACATCGATCCGCCCTCATACGCGCTTTCGGTGCTGGGCATGACGGGTCTGACGGCTCATGCCGGCATGATCTGGCAGGCCAAGGTCTGCGCCGGCGAGTGCGTGGTCATTCCGGCGGTGACCGGCGGCGTCGGTTCGATCGCCGCGCAGCTCTGCGCTGCGCGCGGCGCCCGGGTGATCGGGATCGCGGGCTCCGCCGAGAAATGCCGTTACGCGGTCGAGTCCCTCGGCGCGGCGGACTGCATCGACCGGCGTAGCGAAGATGTCGAAACGCGCCTCGGCGAACTGTGCCCGGTCGGCATTGATGTCTACTTCGACCTGGTGGGCGGTCCCATTCTGCACGCGGCCTGCCGGCATCTGGCGCACTATGGCCGCGTCGTGCTCTGCGGTCTCATGGCCGAGTACAACCGGGCGGAGCGGACCCCGGGCCTCGATCCCGGCTTGCTGATCGCCAGGCGCGCCATCGTCAGCGGACTCGTCGTCTACGACTACGAACCCCGGCGCGACGAATACATCCGTGAATGCCTGCCGTTACTGGCGCAAGGCAAGCTGCGTCAGCGCGAGGACGTGACCGTTGGCCTGGAGAATGCGCCGGCCGCCTTCCACCGTCTCATGAGCGGGCAGAATTTCGGCAAGGTGATCGTCAGGGTCTGACGTCGGCCTCGATTGCGGATGCATCCAGGTGCCCTCGCAACCATTCCCTTGCCCGCCCGCCCGGGGCGGTGCCCGTCAGACGGGTCGCGAGGTCCGAAGCCTTCAGCAGCCGCGGCAGATCGACGCCGGTTTCGAATCCCATCTGGTGCAGCATCATGACCACGTCTTCGGTGGCCACGTTGCCGCTGGCGCCAGGCGCGAACGGACAGCCGCCGAGTCCGCCGATGGAGCTGTCGAACCAGCGGATGCCGGCCTGAAGCGCCGCGTAGACGTTCGCCAGGCCCATGGCCCGGGTGTCGTGGAAGTGGCAACCGAGCCGAGCCGCGCCGTGTCCCTCGACCAGTCCCCCGGCAAGCCGCCCGACCTGTGCCGGGTCCGCTGCGCCAATGGTGTCGGCCAGCACCAGCCGTGCCACGCCCGCTTCCAGGTAACGCGCGGCGATGTCCCCGACAGAGCCGGGATCGACGGCCCCCTCGAACGGGCAGCCGAAGGCCACCGCGACGATGACGATCACCTCCACGCCGTCGTCCCGGGCGAGCCGGACAATGTCGCCGGCCGCGCGTTCGGTCTCATCAAGCGTCATCCGGACATTGCGCTGCGCCATGGTTTCGGTGGCGTAGGCGATCGCCGTGACCGAAGCCGCGCGCGCCTCCCGGGCGAAGCGGTATCCCTTCAGGTTGGGAACCATCGAGGTGTAAGTCGTGCGGCCTTGGCCATTGAGCCGTTCCAGCAGCCGATCCGTGTCGGCCATGGCCGGCACCGCCTTCGGCGATGCGAAGCTGCCCACCTCGATACGCCGGATACCGGCCGCTTCCAGCGCGCCGATCAGCCGCAGCCGCTCGTCCACCGTGAGTATCCGGCTCTGGCTTTGCAATCCGTCCCTGGGGCCCACCTCGTTGATGAGCACTTGTGCGCTCATCAGCCGATCACCCCTTCGCTACGCAGTCGCGTGATCTCCGCGGACTCCATGCAGAGACAGGCTCGGAGCACCTCGTCGGTGTGTTGTCCCAGGGTGGGCGCCGCGGTGAACGTCTCCCGCTGGGTGCGGGAGAGCTTGATCGGGTTGCCGGGTCCGCGCGTGCGCCCGCCCGAGGGGTGCTGCAATTCCACCACCATGTTGCGATGCAGGATCTGCGGATCGGACAGCGCCTGAGCGAACGAATTCACGGGAGCGCACGGTATGCGTTGCTCCTCCAGGCGCCGCAGCCAATTGGCGCAGGTATCCCGGGACAGTACCTCGTTGAGGCGGCGGTCGATGAATTCCCGGTCGCGCCAGCGGCCGGGCTGGGTGTCGTATTCCGGCACGTCCAGGTCCGCACAATCGAGCACCTGCTTGAGGTTTTGCCAGAAGTTGTCCGTGATCACGGCGATCACGATGAACCCGTCTGAGCAGGCGAAAGTGTTGTAGGGCACGTGGACGAAGTGCGAATTGCCTATAGGGTAGGGATTCTCTCCAGACAGAAAGTGCATCGTCGCCATGTAGTTGAGCATGGAGATTTGCCCGTCGAGCATGGAGATGTCCACTTCCTGGCCGCGGCCGCTGCGTTCGCGTTCGTAAAGCGCCGCCAGGATGCCCATCACGCCGAACATACCGCCGCCCAGGTCGCCGATGGGGATCCCCGCGCGAACCGGGTGCTCCCGGTCCGGACCGGTGATGGACATGCCGCCGCCGGTGGCCTGGGCGACTTGATCGAAGGCCGGTCGCCGATGGCCGGGACCGCTTGCGCCGAACCCGGTCACGGTGCAGGCGATGATGCGGGGATTGACGGCGGAAAGCGATGCGTAGTCGATACCCAGCCGCTCCGGAACGCCGGGAGCGAAGTTGCTGATCACGATGTCGGAGACGCCCACCAGCTCGTGGAACAGTGCTCGTCCGCGATCGTTTTTCAGGTCGATGGCAATGCTCTTCTTGTTTCGGTTCAGCGTCAGGAAATAGGCGCCCATCCCGTCCAGGGAATTTCTTGGGTCGTTTGCCAGCAGCCGCCGGGTGCCTTCTCCGGCGAGCGGTTCCACCTTGATGGTTTCCGCGCCCAGGTCCGCCAGGATCATGCTGGCGTACGGGCCCGACAGCATGTGCGTGAGATCCAGGATTCGAACCCCTTGGAGTGCGCCAGACATGCCGCGTCGCTACACGAACTTGGTCGTGCCGAGAAACGCGGTGGCGGCGATGCCCACCCAGTACACGTACGCCAGCCGCTTGCCGAACCGCAGGGACTTCGAAAGCTTCCGCTCGACCTCCGCGTCGGGGCCTTCAGTCAATACGCCGAAGAGTTGGGTCCACTCACGCATGACGAAGCGCAGGTACAGCCCGATGACAAGCAGCAGGCTGTAAATCAGTATCTTGTAGGAGAACCACATCAAGCCCGGTCCGGCCCTGAACGGACCATGGCCGAGCAGCGACATCACGGCCGATGCCAGCAGCACCGGGATGACCACGTAACGGATGCGCTCGTCCCACAGCGTCAGGCGCACGCCCAGGTCGGTCTCGCGATGGGCGAAGGCGGCCCAGCACAGCCCCAGCCAGCCGCCGAACGCCACCCACATGCCCCAGAGCCAAGGCCCTCCGTACGGCTGCAGTCCATACATGTTGCCCATGTGCAGGCCGAGCGGCAGCAGCAGGATGATGCCTGTCCTGGCGAGAATGTCGATGCGGTAGGCCGTTTCCATGTGCCGGCGCCGTTCCTGCATCGAGAGGCTGGGGTTGACGACGTGGCGCGAAGTCTGGAAGACGCCCCATTCGCCTCCCAGCCAGTAGACCATCGCGAGTATGTGCAGCCATCGCAGCACCAGTACTTCCGCTATGGGCATGTCAATTCTCCAGGGTCAGCCGGCGCGTTCGGCCACGCCGGGCACCGGGTCCGTCCGAACCGCCAGCGGGCGCACGCGGGTCAGCGCGGCAAGCGCGGTCAGTATCAGCGCGGAGAAAATCACGAAGGGGATTGCGTAGCTGCCGGTGGCGTCATAGATGACTCCGGTTAGCCAGATGCCGAGGCCGCCGCCAGTGGCGTCGAGCACCGTGATGGTGCCCAGTATCTTGCCCGCGTCGCGGGTGCCGAAGGTGTTCATGACGGTGAGCTGCAGCGCAGTGTAGACCCCGCCCCAGCCCAGTCCGAAGGTCACCACGGCGATCCATATTAGCGCGATGTCCATCCGCACCAGGATCAGCGAGCCGACAAGCATGACCAGGATATTCCCGTAGAACACCTTCCGAGGGTTCAGGAAGTCGCTGGCCAGCCCAAAGGCGAATTTGCCGATAAGGGCGCAGAAGAAGAACAGGCTGACGGCGTTGGTCGCGGTCCGTGCATCGAATTGTGCATCGCTCATGTACAGGAAAATGTGGGCCTGTACGCCCAGGACCGTGTAGAAAGTGGTCATTGCGATCACCGCCAGCGCCCAGAACGTCGGGCTGCGCAGTGCCGTGGAGAAGCTCACCCCGCCGCCGGGCGGAAAACCTGCGCTGGTGTGCGTTCCTGATTCGGCATCGGCGTCCGCTGCCGCCCCGGGAGCAAGGGATTGTGTCGCCGGCCGAACCGGTGGCGGTGCTTCGCGCACCGCGAACCAGGTGATCAGCAGGAGCGCTGCCGGAAACAGACTGCCCCAGGCAAACGCGCCGCGCCAGTTCAGCAGTTCGATCATGGCGGTGCCGTACTGCGGAAACACGATGCCGCCCATGCTCGTGCCCATGAGCGCTATGCCGATCGCCGTGCCCCGGTAGCGCGTAAACCACTTGGACACCAGGATAACCGCGGCATTGAGCCCGCAGACCACCAGCACCAGCGCGAACGCGGCGTGGATGAGGTAAAGCCCTGCGAGGCTGCCGAGGCGGCTGTAGGCGAGGTAGCCAAGAATCAGTACCGCCCAGCCGGACAGCATACAGCGGCGCACCCCGTAGCGATCCAGGAGCACGCCGGCGAAGGGCGCGGCAAGACCCGTGAGCAGCAGCGTAACCATGTCCCGGAACTTGATGTCGCCGCGCGACCAGCCAAACTCGTTGATGAACTCGACATCGTAGACCGACAACCCGGAAATGGTCTGACCGTTGCTGACCATCAGCGCGATGCCTGCAAACGCGGCGATGAACCACGGGTAAAGCTTGTTGTTCTGCAACCCGATCACGGTATTTTCCGGGCGATCCTGCACGGCGATGGATAAAGACCTAATGTATTATCATTATGCCTAACTTGCAAACCGGGGCAGCCGTTACTTTCGAGTTACGCTGTAGTTCATATATCATTATGCGTAATCAGTATTCGGGGCCGGCTCGTGACCGCATTCGACACGCTATTGGGCGAATCCCAGTTCAAGGAACTGGACAAGAATTCTCCCACCCCTCTGTACTTTCAGCTCTACAGTCTGCTGAAGACCCTCATCCTGGACGGTACGCTGCCCTTCGGTACGCGCATGCCCACCGAGGAAGTGCTGGCGACATTGTTCAGCGTGTCGAGGATCACGGCCAAGCGGGCCATGGACGACCTGGCTGGCGAGGGTTTGCTCGAACGCCGCCGGGGCAAGGGCACCCACGTGACCTACAAGTATTCGCCCCGGCCGGTGAAGGCGCCGCTGGTGGGCATGCTGCAGGAAATAGAGACCATGGCGAGGAACAGCCGCGCCCGGATCATTCGTTGCAGCCTGCAGGAACCGCCCCAGGCGATCCGCGACGAGCTCGGGCTCAAGCAGGGCGAACGCGCGTTGCACCTGATCCGGGTCCGCCAGCGCGACAAGATGGATTTCGGGTACTACGTTAGCTGGACCGTCGGGGTGGATGTGCCGGCGGACCCGGCGATCTTCGAGAACACGCCGAGGCTGACCTACTTCCGGGAGAATGGCCTGGAAGTGACGCATGTCACCCAGACGCTCAGCGCCACCGAAGCCAGCGCCGAAGTATCCGACGCGCTGAACGTGAAGCCGGGCAGCGCCTTGTTGAGCCTCACCCGGCGCTCGTTCAACAAGCACTCCGACGGCGAACACATGCACGACCACCTGCATGTGCTCTACAACCCGCAGCACTTCCAGTACGAGATGGACCTGGAAATCGACTAGAAACGCTGGACGATCCAGTGTCGGCCGGAGCCGGCGAATCAGCGCCAGGTGGCACCGCCCACCCAACTGCCGGCAGCGGCGCGTGAGGCATGAAACTCCACTTCCTTGTACATGCCTGCTTCAAAGTAGGGATCGTTCTGAAGCAGGGACTCGGCAACCGCCCGGTCATCCGTGAGGTACACGAAAAAACTGCCTGCAAAATTGCCGCCGGCTGTTTTGGCCAAGGGGCCAGCTACCGCGATCCGGTCCACCACCGATTCGATATAGGTCAGATGACGCTCGAGAAGGCACCGGCGCAGCGCACCGGAATGGGCGACGTCGCGACAAACAACCAGCCAGGCCATAAGCGTCTCAAGACCATTCGGCGTTGTGCCGCAGAAGGCAGTGCCGGATACATTGGTCGATGGAACCTGCCGCCATGCGTCTTTCCCGCGCATACATGGGGACGGGATTATCGCACGCAGACAGGCGTGCGGAGTTGGCGGCGATGTTGCGCCCGCCCGAGGGTTGCACTTGGCGGATGACCGGTCCGAGCGCCAGCGGCCGGGTGAATTGGGCATCACGCTGCACTCCCTGTGGACTCCGCGCCTTGAACAGGTGCACGGCCTGGCCGAGGCTGCCGGCATGGATGTCGGTGCGGTGCAGCGCAATGAGTTCGATGAGCTGAGTTTCCTTGTGCGCGGGCCGGACGGGGCAACTTGGCAGATCATCCAGCGTGAGCAATCGCTCTGGAGGCCCGTGACCCAATTTGAACTTGTGGATGTCAATAACTGACCGGCGGGAAGTCTCCCACTCAAAATGGTCCGTCTCTCGGCAATCAGGTCGGCTTGCCATGCTCCGGGGCACTGCTTAGTGTCGGTTTCATCCTATAGGCAGCTGCGGTCGCGCAGGCGGCGGATCGCTTCGCGCAGCGTTTCCCTATAAAACTCCCTTCCCGGGACGGCATCTCGTTCACCTTTCAGCAGGGAGTTGGACGGATAGATTCCTGGTTCAGCGTAGACGGGCCGAAAGAGTTCCAGGCGCTGCCGGGCCAGCATGTTGCTCATCGACGGCTTGCCGCGGGTCCGGCGCAGCGAATTGATGTCGACCTCCGCGAAGGCGCACATGGAATCGCCTGGACCGGCCTCCGCGAGCACGCGGCCCCTGAAGTCGACCACTTGGGAATGCCCGTCGGTGGATTCCGCCGGAAAGCGAATGCCTGAAATGCCGCCGCTGTTGGCGGACACGATGTAGGCAAGGTTCTCGAAGGCGCGCGCGCGCCTGGCTGTGTTCTTCGGGGTGACACGGGGACTGCCCATTTCGCTGGAAGAGTGGCAGATGACTTCCGCGCCGTTCAGCGCCAGCGCGCGGCAAATCTCCGGAAACAGGATCTCTTCGGAGGCCAGGCACGCCAGACGCCCCAATTCGGTGTCCACCACCGGAAACAGCGACGCTTCGCCGTAGACCTCAAGGTACCGGTCCAGTACGTCGTGGGGCGTGGGCGAGTACATCGAGATCAGCCGGCGATAGCGCAGCCTGCATTCGCCGGCCGGATCGATGATGAAGCTTGACTGGAAATAAAGGTCCGGGAAGTGGGCGTCGGTTTCGTACGCATTGCCGGACAGCCAGACATCGTTGCCGCGGGCAACATCGCCCAACAGCCGGTACTCGTGGCCGTCCGGCTGCAGGCAGGCGCGGACGGCCCATTCGGCCACGCTCTCGCCCTGCGGGAATCCGCTCAGGAAATACTCCGGCAGCACCACCAGCCGAAGCGTCTCGCCGCCGTAGGTTTCGACGAATCGCTTGCTGCCCCGGATCAGGCCGTCGGTGCGTTCGATGGCGTCCCGCATCAGGGCCCGTGCCGCCGCCGCGTTCGGGCACTCATTGACGGAGTGACAGCGCACCTGCAGCGACAGCGCTGCGTAGGGTTCCACCGCTGCGGTGGGCTTCGTTTCTGCAGATTCCACGCGCCCGCTCACTCGTCCACCCCCGTCGAGCAGCCCTGCACCAGCATCACCCGGAACCGGCCGGTGCCTTCCCGTAGCCGCTTGATGTCCCGATACTCGTCGGAATGCCAGAAACGGCGAGCCGCGTCCATGTCAGGCCAGCGATGCACCACCAGGCGCTCCCCGCCCCAGTCGCCTTCAAGCGTCTCGGCTTCCCCGCCGAGCACGATGTATTCGCCCCCGGCGCGGGCAACCGCATCCGGAACCCGCTGCGCGTAGGCGGCAAATTTCTTCCGGTCGGTGATGACCGCCTCCACCACGAGATACGCTGCCATGTCTGCCTCCAGTACCCGCTAGCGGACCACGCGTCCGCTAGCATGTTATATTGGCATATCATTATACGAACGAATACGATTCTCTGCAGATTCTACGGTCGAACTGCTCGCAGGAGTTACCCAATGAAGACAAGTCCCACCGTTGCGGCGCCGGGGCTGATGCTGGCCGCAGGACTGGCGTGCGGCTTGGCATTCGCCCAGGGCAACACGATTGATCCGGCGACCCCGGAAGGCTACGTGCAGTTGAACCGCAAGATTCACTGCTCGCTGGAAGACAGCTCGCCACAGGTATATCAGTGGTTCGGGCGCGCCTACTCAAGGGTGCCGGGGGAACGAGACCGTCACCTGTTCAACCTGGACGGCATGAACATTCGCCAGTGCATCGCCATGGAAGATCCGGTCCGCGGTGTCGGCTACCGGATGGTCTCGCGCGAGATCATGCTGTACCTGGACCCGCAAACCGACGAGGTGCTTCGGACGTTCGCCAATCCGTGGACCGGCGCCGAAAACGAGGTGATTCACGTGTCCAACGACCCCGTCAACGGGCGGCCGACCTTCGGCCGCAACGCCGAGGGCGAGTTCATCCCCTTTCAACTGGATGACATGAACGGCGTGTGGATGATGCGATTCGAGGTGCCGCTGTTCTACCGCAATCCCATGGGCGGCGAGTACCAGGACTACGTCGGCGGCACCTACCACTCCACCGAGATCTTCGATTTCAACGGCGACACGCGGGCGTTGCTGGATGCGGACACCCCGGTCGCCTATCCGGTCATCTCCTGGGTGCGGATCGCCCCTTGGCTGCCCTGGATGCGGATGGGCGACCGGGCCGGGATTATGTATTTCAACGCCATGGGCCGCAAGCTCGAAAGCGCCGAACAGTTGTCGGGCACGATGAAGGCGGAGATCGCCGCCAACTATCCGGACTATACGGCGCCGCCGCCGGTGGACGATGACCGGCCTAACGAGACGTCCTGGACCTTCTTCCGCAAGATCGTCGACGGAGACAACCCATGAGGAATCCCGCGGCCACGGTGAGCGGTGCCGCGATGGGCGCCCGTGGTCGTTGTATCGCAGGTGTGGCGGGCATTGCCCGGATGCGGGCGCCGATCCTCGCGCTGCTGGTTGCAGCCGCATCGAGCGTGCCCGTCGTCGACCCCGAGGTACTGCGCGCGGAGCCCGTGGCGGAACACGAGCGCGTGCCGGTGGACCTGCGCCGCACGACGCTTGTGGTGGGGGACATCGAGCGCTCCCTTGAGTTCTACCGCAACGCGCTGGGGATGGAGGTGATCTACGACAATCTGATCACCACGCCTCGCGGCGTCGATCCCGACGAGGCCGAACGGGCGTTGCGCCTGGTGCTGCTGCGCGCGAACGACAACTACGTGGGCGTGCTCGGGCTGCTCCAGTACTTCAAGCCCGTCAAGGAGACCCTGGCGCTGGCCGGAACGGCGTTCATGGAAGGCACCGTCGTGCTGGTGTTCAATCTTGAGGACCTGAACGGCAGTTTCGAGAGGGCCACCGCCGTCCCGGGCGTGGTGGTGCTTGATGAACCGGCGCCCGTGTCCTATCCGTCCTACGACGGCGAAGGCACCATCGAGGTCCTCGTCAGTTCGCTTCAGGATCCGGACGGATTCACGGTGGAACTGAACCAGCTGCAGGAGCCGCTGCACTGACGGTTGTCGCTTGCAGCTCCCTCACCGCGCGCCGGATGGCGACCAGGCGTTCTTCCATTGTCGGGCCGCACGGGACCATTCCGATGTGTTTCGGCCAGGCAAACTCATCGAGGCGGTCGGCGTAGCGGCGCAGCAGGCTACCCTGCCAGCGGAAAATCCGTACGGGCACCACGATGCCCTGCACCCGTGCGGCGTCCTCGTTGCGCATCGCCGCGCGGTAGGCTCGCGCATATCCGGGCCCGGCGCGAAGGTGATCCACCAGCATGTGGCGCAGTATCTGCTCGGATACGGCTGCCGGTTCCGCGATGCGGTGTGCCTCGTCCTGCCGGTACCATGGAAACCACTGCCCCAGCCCGCGGACCATCGACCAGGCTGTCTGAAGATGACGGCCGTCGGCACGCGGGGAGAGATCCGGAAAGTAGGGCGCCAGCATCCGTTCGCGCTCCTCGGCTCTAAAGTGCGCAACGTTGTCGAGTAACGCAAAGCGCGTCACATGCGGGTAGGCGCGGGCGAACTCGATGGCGATCTGTGCGCCGGTCGCCGACCCGTAAAGGCCGACGCGTTGCAATCCCAGTTCCCGGACGAACTCACGCAGCCAGCGCGTGTACGGGGCCAGAGCGGTCGCCGGTTCGGGCAACGGGTCAGACGCGCCGTAGCCCGGGGTATCCGGAGCGATGGCGTCCACGCTGTCGCGCAGGACCCCGATCATCGGTTCCATCCACGAAGAGGAAAGCGGGGAAGGGTGCAGGAGAATCAGCGGTTCGCCGCTCCCGGCGCGGCGATAGTGGGTCTGGCGTCCCTCGGCGTGTTGCAGGTAAGCGCGCGGTGTCACAGCCCCAGCGATCCTGGGTTGAGGCGGTCGGTCGGATCCAGTTGCCGTTTGAGCGACTGGATCATCTTCCAGTTGGCAGGCCGAAGTCCCTCACGGTAGAGATAGGACTTGCCGAGCTGCAGGTGCGCTGCGCCCAGGTCCGCGAACAGACGGATGAGTGCCGCGCGAATATCCTGCACGGCGGCCCGGGCGGGGAGATTTTCGGGGAACCCCCCGACGCGTCGCAGGTGCTGCGGTTCGACGGTGCGGCGGTGGATTTCTTCCAGGGAATCCGGCCAGAAGAACACCGGTTCGAGCACCGTGGCGTTGGTATGCACCGTCGCCAGCAGGTGGCCCACGCCGATCCGGTGGGCTTCCAGCCGGGCGCTTTCGCCTTTGAGCAGCGCGAAAATACCGTCCATGGTGGCCACGGAGCGGGAGTGGGGCACGATTCCGTGGACCGGCACCCAGCGCTCGCCCTGCGGTCCGACGATGTTGTTCAAGGGGCCGAAGGGGTTGGCCCGCAGCACCCTGGGGACGCTGTCCGGCAATGCCCGGCCGCCGTGTTCGGCGGCGATGTCCTGCACGCCCTGCAAGGACCGCTCGGCCGCCTCGGCAGAGCGTTCCTCGATCATCGTGGCGAACGACCACTCCACGTCTTCCATGAAGCGGCGCCCGGCCAGCGCCACGCGGGAACTCCCGGCAATGGCCTGGGCGATGCCGTCGGCGGACTTCATCACGCCCACGAGCCGTTTCGCGTCCCCGGCGATGCTTTCCCGGCGCATGCGTTGGCGCTGAAGAAACGGATCGAAGCCGAAGCACTCCATGGCCAGACCGCGGCGGGACACTTCCGCCATGGCCGACAGCGTGGCTCCGTGGCTTTCGAACGCGAAGGCGGCGAAGGTGCGTGCCGTGTATCGGGGGATCAGGCGCAGGGTGAGGGCGGCCTTGACGCCCAGAGCGCCGCAGTCGCCGCAGAACAGCCCGGTCAGGTCGGGCCCGTGGTGCCGGAAAAAGGGAGCGGCACGTGCCTGGCCGGCCGAGCCGGTGCGCAAAACCGTACCGTCCGCCAGCACGACGTCCATGCCGAGCACCGATTCGGCCGCCGACCCGTACCGCCCGGATCCCCAGAAGATGCTGTTCTGGGAAAGGCTCCCGCCCACTGTGGCATGGATACCCGAGAGGGTGCCCCAGTAGGGCGTCCGCAGCCCGGCATCCTCAAGCACAAGGTGAAGGCCGTGCCAGGTCGTACCGGCCTCAACGGTGACGAACATGTCTTCACGGTTGATATCGAGCACCCGGTTCATGGCGCGCATGTCGATTACGACCGAGTCGGGTTCGGCGGGCACGTAGCCCAGGCTGTAGGACATGCCGCCGCCGCGGACGATTACCGCGTGGCCGGCGCTCACCGTCTCCCGGACCGCTTCCGCCAGTTCCTGCCAGTTTGCCGGGCGCACCACGGCGCCGGCCGGAAGCTCCCGGGCAAAGATGTCCTGGGCCAGGTACTCGCAGCGCCCGGGATCGCGGCTGAGCGCCGACCCGCCGACCGCGGCGGCCAGGCGTTGCATCAGGGCGTCATCGATCATTTCGGATGGAAACCGCCGGAATGGCCTGGCCGATGCCGAGCGGCACGCCCTGACAGACGATCGGCGAGGCCAGTTCCTGTCATCGGTCCGCGGCCCGCGCCTCGCCGCTTTCCGCGAGGAAATCGATCAGCCGGAAGACTTCGTCGGGCTCGAGGTGGTTGTGGTACAGCATGTGGGTGCCCGGAAGCAGACTTTCCGCCGCCACGATCCAACTGAACAGCACGCTGCGGTCCCACGCGAACGAGGCCTCGGAAAGCGTCGGCGAATAGGCGTAGTCCGCCAATGCGCCTGCCTGCCGTCCCACGATCTGCGCAAGGTGCGGTCCCAAGAGATACGTATCCTCCGGATTCAGGCCGTGGCAGCCGGCGCAAGCCAGGAACAGGTGTTCGCCGGACAAGCTGCTGCCGTTCCCGGCGACCGAACCGGCCGCGCGCGGTTCTTCCGGCGGCGCCGTGTCCCCGTCCGGCCGGGCGTCAACCTGGGACGCGCCCGCAACCGGCATGCCGAGCAGTACGGCCGACAGGAGAGCGATGTCCGGGGCGTGATTCAAGACAGCCTCCTCAGCACTTCCAGCGCGACGCGCTCGCCGGACTCCATGGCGCCTTCCATGCCCGAATAGACGTAGGCCGTGTGTTCTCCGGCGAAATGGATCGGTCCCGCCGCCCGGTGCAACGCGGCGAAGTGGCGGCCGATCTGCCCCGGCACCCAGACCGCCCAGCTTCCCAGGCTGAAGGGCTCCCGATGCCAGCGAACCAGTCGCTCCAGCCGCAGGTTACCCCGGGCACCGGGGTACGCACGGAACAGGTCCTCAAGTATCCGGTGCCCGGCCTCGTCGTCCCCGTACCGATCGTAGCGGTCACAACTGTTGCCATTGATCCAGACGGTGAGGTTGTAGGTGTCCGAACCCGGGAGCCGTCGCACGAACAGCCGGCCGAACGGCGCGTCGGACCACACCGAGCCTGGGATGCCGGATGAGTTCCACGCGGGCTGGTCCGCGACCAGATGAGCTTGCGTCAACTTCAGGTACCGGATCGCGTCGATGGCTTCTCGCTGCCGGGTGGGAAGCGGCGGGAGGAATTCGACCTGACGGAGCGCGGGTACCGGCAAGGTCACGATCGCCGCGTCGGCTTCGATCCGACGGCCGCCCCGGCAGCGGGCCGCGACGCCCCCGCCGTTTCGCTCCAAGACCGTCACCGTCTCCCCGGTGAGAACCGCTTGGGAGAGTTCCGCAGCCATGCGCTCGGGCAGTCGCATGTTGCCGTCCACGGCTTCAAGCGTGGGCCGGCCCATGGCGATTGCACGGGCGAAACCGGCCACCACGCGGTAGAGGCTGAGCAGCGAAGTTTCTTCGAGCGTATTGCCATAGCCGTTGTTGACCCCAAGCAGCGACATGCTTGTTTCATCCAGACCGTGACCGAGAAAGTGCTCGTGGGCCGAAACATCCAGGTGTGCGAGTGCCCCGTTGCACCAGTCCGAAGCGTTACGAATCGGATGGGCCCTCAGCAGCAGGGCACCGAGCCTGTCGGGCGTGACGGCTTTCAGGGCGTCGGGGAGGGGATTGGCAATGGAGTTCGGCCATGACTGACCGGTTTCGTGATGACCGTCGATGAGGTAGCCGGTGGGCAGTGTTTCGACCGCGGTCGCGGGCCGCATGGCCACGTCCGTCTGGGCGGCCACCGCCAGCAACCGGCCGTAGTTTGGACCGATGAGGTTGCCCCCAGCTTCGGGGCGTCCCTGGACATCGTCGAGTGTCAGTACACGTCCGCCAACGCGCTCACGAGCCTCGACAACAACCACGTCCAGTCCCGCCTGTTGCAGAAGCCGTGCGGCGTAGAGTCCGGAGAGGCCCGCTCCGACGACGACGACCCGTTTGCCCTGGGCAAGCACTTGCGCAGGTCGCAATGTCGCCAGGACAGCGAGGGCGGATGCGGCGAGAAAGCGCCGGCGGGTGAGCGTTTCGTGCGTGTATGCGGACATTTCCGGCACGTTCATATCATAAGAATATATCAATGGAACATTTCCTGTTGTTCCTGGCTTGGATTACCTGCTCGGCAGGCCGTCGCTCCCGATGCACGGGCGCTGCCGTCGCTCGCATAAAGCTATAATTGCATATTGATATACGTTTATGGTTTTGATAGGCTCGAACGAGCCCCATTCGGCAACCGGAAATGGTTTTCGGCCTCGGGGTTCCCGAGGCAACCCGACGTTGGAGAACAGTGATGCACAACACCGCCAAACCTCCTGCTCCCGCCCGAATCAGCCGCCCGGCTGGCGCCGCGGCTGCGGTGGCGCTCTGTATCGGTATCGCGCCCTTCGCCGCCGCCCAGGAAGGGCCGGGTCTGGAAGAGATCGTGGTGACTGCGCGAAAGATTGAGGAGAACCTGCGCGACATACCGCTGACGGTGAGCGCGTTTACCGAGCAGGCGCTGGAGGAACAGGGCATTGCCTCGCTGCAGGACATTGCCGATGCCACGCCGGGATTCGATTTCGCCCAGGCGTTCGGGCGCAACGACTTCCGACCCGTCATTCGGGGACAGTCCAATATCCTCGGCCGCGCCAACGCGGGACTCTTCGTAGACGGGATCATCATCGAAGAGGGCAACGCGACGATTCCGCTATCTGCGCTGCAGCGCGTGGAGGTGGTCAAGGGGCCGCAAAGCGCGCTTTACGGGCGCTCGACCCTGGCGGGCGCGGTCAACTATGTTCTGAAGACACCGGGCAACGAGGCCGACGCCGAAGCCACGCTCCAGTACGGCGACCGGGACCTGTTCCGGGCTGAAATTCACGCCAGCGCGCCCTTTTCCGACACCGCCGGCGGCGCCATTACCGTGGCTCACTACGAGCGCGGCGGAGAATATGACAACCACTTCGCGGGCAACGCGCTGGGCACGCCTGCCGAGATGAACCAGGTGGGTGGCGAGAGTACCACCAGCGTCACCGGCGTCCTGACGTTCGCGCCCGGCGAGCGGGTCGACGTCAAACTCCACGCCATGTACGAGGACACGTTCGACGACCAGTACGCCATCGCGATGAACCCGTCGAGCCTCAACAATTGCTATCAAGTCACCCGTGGCGGCCCCCTGACGCAGCCTGCGCCGCCCGAGGGGACACCGGAAGCCAGCGCCGGAGTCGTCACGTCGGCCGGATACAACGGCAGCGGCTATTACTGCGGCGAGATCGATGTTTCAACGGTGCTCAAGAACAGCGGCGGCGACGGGCGCACCAGCCTCGAAACCGGTTTTTTCGATTTTTCGGGCACCTCCAGGGAGAGCCTGCGGCTCGGGTTGCGCATCGATGCCGACGTCAGCCACAACGCGACCTTTACGTCGCTGACGGGCTACAACGACGTGGCCACGGAAACCGCCCAGGACCAGACCTTTGGCGGCGGGGACACGCGCCTGCCGGTGGTGGGCGTGGGGATTCCCTTCGCGGTGCAGGGGTTCGGACCCACGCCGCCCAGGATTCACTCGCGGGTGGGGTTCCTCACATCCAACGACGACAGCTTCGACGACTTTTCCCAGGAATTCCGGTTGAGGTACGAGGCCGATACGGGCCTGAACTACACCCTCGGCGCCTATTACTACTCGTCGGAGGACTCCGGTCAGTTGATCACGTCGTTCGATACCACGACCTCGACGTACATTGACGGAACCCGGGTGTTCTCCCCCTTCAACCCGACCTTCGCACCGGCGACCATTTCCACCAGCAAGTCTTACGAAGGCGCGCCGTTTCGTCACAACGGCGACGAGTCCGTCGAGAGCACTTCCGTGTTCGGTTCGGCGGAGTTTCCGGTGTCCGACACGTTTACCGTGGGCGTTGAGGCGCGGTACAACGAAGACACGTTCAATATCACCCCCGGGGGGGCTTCCTCGCCCGTGTCGGGGAGCTTCGACGCGTTCCTTCCCAAGCTGACGGCGAAGATCCAGCCCAGCGAAAATCTCCTCGTGTACGCCAACGTCGCCAGGGGCAACAAGCCCGGCACCGTGAACAGCGACGAGGGCCTCCCGGCTGAGGACCAGCTTGTGGACGAGGAGAACGCGACGAGCTTCGAAATCGGCGTAAAGTCCCTCAGCACGGGCAATCGGATTGAAACCAACGTCGCGCTTTTTTCGATCGACTGGCAGGACATGCAGCTGACCAGCACCCGCGCGGCGGTGGTGAACGGGCAGCCGCGAACGTTCTCGATACTGGAGAACGTCGGCGAGTCCGCGATTACCGGACTTGAACTCGACGTCTCCGCGCGCGTCAACGACGCGTGGAACGTCCGGCTGGGCTACGCCTACATCGACAGCGAGATCGAGCGGTTCGTGCAGTCGGTGGACGCCGGCGCCGCCGCGGGTTCGGCGTTCCGGGAGGCCGCGCTCATCTTCGGCTTCTCGCCCGGTGGCGACGTCATCATCTCCGGAACACGGCTGCCGCAGACCTCCGAGCACCAGGCGATCCTCAGCAACGTGTTCAACGGCAGAATGAACAACGGCTGGTCCTGGTTCCTGCGCGCGGACCTGTCCTACAACTCCGAGCGCTACGCGCAGGTCTATAACCTCGCGCATACGGGCGACCGGCAGAACGTCAACCTCCGTGGCGGCTTCCGCAGCGACAATATCGACATCGAACTGTGGGTCGACAACGCGACGGACGACGACAGCAGTCCCGCGCTCATCCGTTATGTCCAGGCCAACAATCTCACCTTCAATCCGTTCAACCGCGCGATCGGGGTGACCTTGCCGGAGCAGCGCCGGGGCGGCGTGACGGCCCGTTTCCGGTTCTGACCGTACCGCGCACCGGCACGCGGTTCCACCTGGAGCCTGGCGGCCTGCCGCCGCGCCCGGCGCGAGACGAGTTCCGTCTGAGGCGGCATACGTGATATCCGCGCTTCCCGATCACCGTTCCGCGGCGCGGCACAGGCCCGACCGTCTCTTGAGGAACATCGCCGAATACGTCGCGGGCGCGGCGCCCGAATCGCCCGAGGCCTACCGCACCGGCAGGTATTGCCTTCCGGACGCGCTGGCCTGCGCTTTTCAGGCCGCCCGCACGCCGGGGTGCACGAAATTGCTCGGGCCCGTCGTTCCCGGGGCCGTCCTGCCGGGCGGCGCCCGCGTTCCGGCCAGCGGGCACGAACTCGATCCCGTCAACGCGGCATTCAACATTGGCGTCATGGTGTGGTGGCTGGACTTCAACGACATGTGGCTTGCAGCCGAGTGGGGCCACCCCACCGACAATCTCGGCGCCATTCTGGCAGTTGCCGATTACGTGGACAGGCGCGACGGCTGAACGCGTAGGGCCCATCGCCCTGCGCGACGTGCTCGGGGCAACGATCAAGGCCTACGAGATCCAGGGCATGCTGAGTCCGGACAGCAGTTTCAATCGTGTTGGGCTCGATCACGTGCTGCCGGTGCGGGTTGCCTTCGCGGCCGTGGTCACGCACCTGCTTGGCGGCACCCGCGAGCGGATTGTCGACGCCGTGTCCAACGCCTGGTTCGACGTCGGCGCGCTGAGGGCCTACCACCACGCGCCCAACACAGGACCGCGCAAGAGTTGGGCGAGCGGCGACGCGACCGCCCGCGCGGTGCGGCTGGCCTTGCTGACACTGGCCGGCGAGACGGGTGCCCCTCTCCACTGAGTGCGCCCAACTGGGGTTTTTCCGACGGGCTGTTCGACGGGGAACTGATTCGCCTGTCGCGTCCGCTCGGCAGCTACGTGATAGAGAACATTCTCTTCAAGATTTCGTATCCGGCGGAATTTCACGGCCAGACGGCGGTCGAGGCCGCGATGGCGCTGCATCCGGCCTTGGGCACCCGAATCGATGATATATCCGAAATCGTCATCGAGACCCAGGAACGGGCGTTGCGCATCATCGACAAGACGGGGCCGCCAATGCTGCGGACCGCGACCATTACCTGCAGTACATGGTCGCGGTGCCACTGATACTTGGCCGCCTGGAGACAGACGACTACGAAGGCGCGACCGCGCACGATGCGTGCATCGACGCGTTGAGGACGAAGCTGACGGATCTGGAGAACGCCGAATTCATGCGCGAGTACTATGAACCGGGCAAACGGCACAGCGGCAATGCCTTGCGGGTCAGATTCAGCGAGGGGACGCGCACGCGAAGGGTTGAAGTGAGGTATTCCGCCGGGCACCGGAAGCGGCGCAGCGAAGCCCTGACGCTGCTGATGGAGAAGTTGTTCGCCGGCGTTCGCCCGACGCTTGACTCTCACGCAGGAGCGCGGCTGGTCGAATTGGTATCTGACCAGGACCGCTTTGAGCGCGCGAGCCTGTACGAATTCATTCGCCTTGTGGTTCGAACCGAACGCCCGTCGGACTCTTCCCGGCGAGGCCGTCGGAACCTGGAGCACGGTGCCTCCAAAGACGCCTCACGCGGTCCGCCAAGCGCCTGATCGCCAAGTAGAGGTCTTCCTCCCTCACGCCCCAAGCACCGGCACCACACACGCGGCCGGTGCGACCCGGTGTCCGCCGGACGATCATCGGCCTGAGACGACCCTCGGAGCAATACCTCCCGTGAGTGCAGCCGCGCTCCCGTTACCCGCCTTTGTGTCGTAAACGAAACGCGCATTGCACACTCTTATGCCCATTAGATATAATAATATATTAATAGGCTTAATTGACGATTGGAGCTGACGCACATGCATTCCAGCCTTGAGACGTTTCGGTCAGCCTGCGAGACCATCATGTCCGACTTTTCGGCACCGTCCCAGATAGTGGGCCGGCTCGCGCCTCACATGCGCTCGCTTGTCCAAAACGCGGACCGTTTCCTGGAACCCCTTCATATGCGCGGGGACCCGGATAACTACGCCCGCAACCTGATCTTTTCCGGAGACAATGGTTTGCTTTCCCTTTACACGTTGGTCTGGGCACCCGGGCAGTGGACCCCGATCCACGACCACGGCACCTGGGGTGTCGTCGGCGTGGTCGAGGGGGTTCTGGAAGAACAGTCCTTCGCGCGCGTCGATCTTCAGTCCGACCGGGACCGCGACGAGGGCATCGAGCTGTGTCCGGGCGGGCGGGTTCTGTTGCCGCCCGGCGCGGTGTCGACTTTCGTGCCGCAGCCTGACCACATTCATGAAACGGGCGTGGCCGCGGACGGATTGTCCGCCCTGAGCCTGCACCTCTATGGCCATGTATTGAACGATTTCAATGTTTATGACCGCGACACAGGTACGCGTCAAAGAGTCAGAGTTGGTTGTCGAAGAACCTGAAAACGTTTCTCGTGCATCAACGTCCGTGCGGCGCCGGGTTCGTCATGATAAAGTATATTCATATATCAATGTAATAAATGATGCGTTCGCGTTGATTTCAAAACGCCTCCAAATACGATGACCGACCCGCCGCGCATTCGCAGCATTGTAAAGCGCACGACTTTGATCGTTCGGGACATGGCGGTCAGTCGCCGCTGGTACGAGCACGTGCTCGGCATGACCGTCTGGCTCGAGACCGAATACGTCTTGTCCGGGGAGGGGATCGCCGCCGGGTCCGCAGGCGACCGCACGCACCTGGTGATCATGCGCGCCGAGGATGAGAAGATCGGCATGATCGGACTGCTGCAGTGGATCGACCCGCCGTGGCCGGCCCCCGAAGCACCCACCGCCGTGCAATACGGAGCGCCCGTGTTCGTCGTGGAAACCGACGACGCCGTGGAGTTGGCGCGCCGCGCCGCGGAACTCGGGTCGCGGGTCCACACGCGCCAGCGCCGGTTTACGGTCACCGGGGCGGACGGAGCGATCCGTCACTTGCTTGGAACGGCCCTTTTCGATCCTGACGGTCACTTCTTCGAATGCAACCAGGTACTCCACATCACGCATCCCCAGCCATGAGCGTAAGGTTTCAGCGGGCGAATTTTCTTGTTTCCGACATGCGCGCGGCGCTTCGGTTCTACGTGGACGTGTTGGGCTTCGAACTGGCCTTCCTCAAGCCGAATCGGGACAAGAGCTATTCGCACACGGTGTTCGGCATCGACCCGTCCAGCACTGTCGGTTTCGCCGCGTTGAACACGCCGACGCAGCCCCGCGTCATGGCGCTGACCGAGGTTCGCGGCCTCGGTGAGCAGACCAGACCCCGGCGTTCCACAATCGTGCTCGACGTGCAGGACATCGATGCAGTGGTCGAGCGCGCGCGCGAGGGAGGCTACCGGGTGTTTCCGGAGGAACGGCTGCTGACGCACGACGGACGCGTGGGGCGGGAGATCGGAATCCTCGATGCAGACGGCAACCTCACCGTGATCTACAAAATATTCGCCGAAGCGCCCGGCTGATTACCGGCACGGCCCGTTCATGCATTCACCCTGCCGGCGATGAAGTCCTCCGAAGTGGCGCCCCGCTACCCATCGCCCGGAACCGCCTGGTTGCTGGTGTCGCTGCTGACGATCGCCTACGTGGTGTCGTTCGTCGACCGCTACATCCTCAGCCTGCTGGTCGAACCCATCAAGGCCGATCTCGGATTGACGGACTTTCAGATCGGCCTTCTGCTCGGACCGGCCTTCGGGATCTTCTACGCGACGATGGGGCTGCCGCTCGGCTACCTCGCCGATCGCTCCCGCCGCACCTGGATCGTGGCCGCCGGCATCGCCATCTGGTCCGCTGCCACAGCCCTGTCCGGCCTTGCCCAGTCCTTCGTGCAGATGTTCGTCGCGCGCGTTTCGGTGGGCGTCGGCGAGGCGACGCTGAGTCCCTGCGCGATGTCGCTGATCGCCGACGCCTTTCCCGCAGACCGGCGCGGCAAGCCGATCGCTCTGTACTCGAGCGCCATATCGGTCGGCTCCGCGCTCGCGGCACTGCTTGGCGCCGCCGTGCTAACCTGGGCCGGCGCCTCCGAATCGCTCGAACTGCCGTTCGTCGGATCGCTCGCGCCCTGGAGGACGGCGTTTCTCATCGCCGCGGTGCCGGGACTCATGCTGGCCCCGATCTTCTTTCTGATGCGCGAGCCCGCGCGTATTGGCGCGTCCGCCAACCGCGAACCCCGCCACCTCGGCCACATGCTGAGGCACGTTGCCCGCCACATACTGACTTACGGTTGTTTCGTTGCGGTGTTCTGCTACATGACAATCACGGCCTACAGCCACGGATGGCTGGCGGTCACGTTTCAGCGTACCTGGGGCTGGCCGGTGGAAACCTACGCGCTCTACAACGGCCTCACGCTGATCGTGGTGGGCCCCGCGTCCGTCATGTTCGCGGGCTGGCTATCGGACCGGCTCACCCAGCGCGGCCAAGCCGACGCCCCGTTGCGCATCGCGCTGCTGGGTCTCTTTCTCTCCATGCCCCCCGCGGTTATCGGGCCGCTGCTCGACAGCGCCGTCGCGGCCTTTGTCGTGCTTTCCACGTTCACCGTCGGCGCCGCTTTCATCTCGTCAGTCGGCGTGACGGCGCTACTGCAGATCGTGCCTCCCCGGATACGCGCCCAGACGATTGCGCTGTACTACATGACCATCAGTCTGACGGGGCTCTTCCTCGGACCCAGCCTCGTCGGGCTGCTGAACGATGCCGTGTTCGGCGAGGACGGCGTACGCTACAGCGTCGCGTTGATTCCGCTGATCTTCGGGCTCCCGGTCATGCTCATCGCACCGCTCACCCTGCGGCTCTACCGCAGCGGGCTCGGCAGGCTCAACCGGGAGGACTGATCGCCCAGCGCGGCATTCACCGCCCGGCACCGCACCAACATGGCGTCCTTCTGAAAGCTCGGCTACGCACCCAATGTCCAACGCAATCTGGATCACGTCTTCCGTTCTGATCTTGCCGATACTGGCGATCATGAACATCAGGGCGTTGCGTCGACGACTCTTGTCACGCAGGTTGCTTACCTGGTTCCGCTCGGCGCTGCCGCCTATTTCCGAAACCGAGAATGCCGCGATCGAGGCGGGATCGGTCTGGTGGGACAGGGCGCTGTTCACGGGCCGGCCCGACTGGCAGCGACTGCTTGACAGCCCGCCTGCGCAGCTGACGGGCGAGGAGCAGGCGTTCATTGACGGACCGCTCGACGAGCTGTGCGCAATGCTCGATGACTGGCAGATCAATCACGAGATCGACGATCTGCCCGAACCGGTGTGGCGGTACCTGAAAGAGCAGAGGTTCTTCGGGATGATCATTCCGAAACGCTACGGCGGTCTCCAGTTCTCTCCGCGCGCACAGTCCGAGGTCGTGATGACGATCGCCACCCGCAGCGTGACGGCCGCGGTCACCGTCATGGTGCCCAATTCGCTCGGCCCCGGGGAGCTGTTGCTCCACTACGGTACCGATGCGCAGCGGGATCGCTACCTGCCCCGGCTTGCCCGCGGCGAGGACATACCGGCCTTCGCCCTGACCAGCACCTGGGCCGGGTCGGACGCGGCCTCCATGATCGACGAGGGCATCGTCGCCTACGGCGAGCACGAGGGAGTCAAGGTGCTGGGGCTCAAGCTGACCTGGGAAAAGCGATACATCACGCTGGCACCGGTGTGCACGGTGCTGGGACTGGCGTTCAAGGCCAGGGATCCCGACGGTCTTCTCGGTGGGCGGGCGGAACTGGGCATCACGTGCGCGCTGATCCCGACCGAACTGCCCGGCGTGGAGATCGGAGACAGGCACTATCCCGGCACGTCGTTCCAGAACGGTCCCACGCGCGGCCAAAACGTGTTCATCCCGATGGACTATGTTGTGGGGGGTCAGGACCGTCTGGGGCAAGGCTGGCGGATGCTCATGGACTGCCTCGCCGTCGGGCGCGCGATCTCGCTACCCGCGCTCGGCGTGGCCGCAGGCAAGTTATGCTGCCACACGACGGGCGCGTATGCTCGGGTGCGCCGCCAGTTCAGCGTGCCGATCGGGCGGTTCGAAGGCGTTCAGGAAGCGCTAGCCAGGATCGGCGGGGAAACCTACCGAATGAACGCCGGCCGGATCGTGACCGCAAATGCGCTCAACCAGGGCGAGAAGCCCTCGATACTGTCGGCGATACTCAAGTATCAAAATACGGAGGCGATGCGCCGCGTCGTGGGCGATGCCATGGACATCCATGGCGGGCGGGCCGTTTGCGACGGCCCCGCCAACTACCTGCGATCGCTCTACGACGCCGTACCGTTTGCTGTCACGGTGGAGGGTGCGAACATCCTGACCCGCAGCCTGATCATCTTCGGCCAGGGCGTGATTCGCTGCCATCCCTATCTGCTGACGGAACTGCGTGCGGCAGCGAATGAGGACGAGGCCGAAGGATTGCGGGACTTCGACGCTGCCTTCTTCGCGCATCTGCGTCACACGCTTGGGAATGCGGTGCGCGCATTCATTCTGGGGGTTACAGGCGCACGGCTATCGAGCGTACCGGATGCGGGACTGCCGCCACGTTTTCTCAGGCAAATGACGCGTTTCAGCGCTGCATTCGCTGTTATCAGCGATGTCGCCATGCTCGTGCTCGCGGGCGACCTCAAACGGCGGGAAGCGCTGTCAGCGCGGCTCGGCGACGTCTTGAGCCAGCTCTACCTGGCATCCGCCGTCGTCAAGCAACACGTTGACAACGGCGCGCCGGAGGCGGACCGCGCCGTTGTCGAGTGGGCCCTGCAGGATTCGCTCGCAACGCTGGAAGAGCAATTCGGCGAATTTCTCGACAACTTTCCCAACGAATTTGCAGGCCGGCTGCTCAAGCGGCTTGTGATGCCGTTTGGACGCTTGCACTCAAGACCCGCCGATGCGTTGGGCCGCCAGGTGGCCGAGGTGCTGCTCGAGCCCTCCGAGACGCGGGACCGGTTGACCGAGGGCGTCTACTTCGCCGGTAACGAAAATGATCCCATCGGGGTACTTGAGCTCGCACTTGAGGCTGTGGTCGATGCCGACGCTGCCGAAAACAAGATTCGCAGGGAATACGGCAGGAACGTCAATGCAGGTAACGTGGAGTTGTTTCTCGACCGCGGTGTTTCTCAAGGGCTCATCTGCGAGGTCGAAGCCGCCGCCGTGCGCAGAGCAGTGTCACTCACTGAGCGGGTTGTGGCCGTGGATCGTCGCGCTGGGCCGATGTGCAAGCTTGCGTCGGAGAACCGACCACAGTCCGCGACCAAACCTGTTTAACGCAACAGTTCCGTTCTCGGAGGATGGACGGCACTTGCTAGCTTCGCGAGTGGCACGGGAGTCGCGCTATATCTTGGCTTTCCATGACCGCTATGGCGTACGGTGCAGCAAGGACCGCCACGGGCTTCGCGCCCGGGGCTGCCGTGACATTGCCGATCACCGCCTCTATCGGGGGCTGGGCCGGAAAATCCATCACCAGCCGGGCCCCGTCGCGTGATACGGCCAACGGTCCGCTTATGGTATGGAAGGTGATGCTGTCGCCCGTTTGCTCCAGCCGGCAGAGCAGGACCCAAGCGGTAGCCAGTGCGGCATGGCCACAGAGATCGACCTCGATCAGTGGCGTGAGAACAGGAAAGTTCGGCACGCAAGCCCAACCGGACGCGGCCTTCGGGCAGCGCTTTCTTGACACGGCGGACTCCGCCCCCGCTGACGGTGCGAGCTGTGGTGACGAGCGGGTACCAGACCTACGCCCGAACTCCGAAAGGATGAGTATGCGTGCTCGGCAAGCAGCCGGACTGTATGCTAGTTGAGCAGTGAAAGAAGCAAGCGCCGCGGTCGGGACCGTTCGCCCGTTGTCGGAAGCCTGAATCACCGGCGCTTAGATGCTGTGCGCGCGATGGCGGCAGCGGCCCAGTTCGGAAGCGGCTCGGCGGTCCACAACCTGTAGAAGCTCAGAACCGCGACCTCGCGATGGGGCTGGTCGGGATCGGAATTGTCGTAGAGGCGTGTTTCGTCGGACCTTTCAATGGCTGCCGGAAGGCGGCCGAGCGACAGCAATCAGAAAGTGATTGGCCGGACCCGTGTACAGAGTGACATAGCGTTCGGCAATTGCCTCACGGCGCAGTTCTTCAATGAATGCCAGGATGATTGGGTTGAAGTCGGGCTGTGTTGTGGCTGCCAGAGACTGGCGGCC
>Ga0209021_1000244_pt1 | contig 73990 bp, 61 predicted proteins | sample PinacodermFT_FD_187299 | JGI IMG/M metagenome (GOLD analysis project Ga0209021, IMG submission 187299) | Host-associated microbial community of the marine sponge Aplysina aerophoba from Gulf of Piran - sponge pinacoderm, lysed by freeze-thaw... | ecosystem: Host-associated > Porifera > Sponge >... | reverse complement strand
CAAGTGCCTCGGCTACCTGACCCCGGCCGAAGTGCTACGAGAACAGGTGTTGCACTTCGAATGTGAATTCACCTTCCTGCCTCCGCAGGAACGACGGAGTCAGTCCTCGGTGGGGCGCCAGCGGAGTTCAGGGCGGCGGGCGGCGCGGGCCTCGTCGAGGCGGGAGATGGGGGTCTCGTAGGGCGCCCCCTTCAGGAACTCCTCGTCAGCGGCGGCCTCGGCGTCGATGCGCTCTAGCGTTTCGATGAAGGCGTCGAGCGTCTCTCTGGACTCGGTCTCCGTGGGCTCGATCATGAGTGCCTCTGGCACGACGAGCGGGAAGTACATGGTGGGGGCGTGGAAGCCGTGGTCGAGCAGGCGCTTGGAGACGTTGAGCGCTGTCGCGCCCGGACGCTTGCGCGCGGCGAAAACGACCTCGTGCATGACGGAGCGATCGTAGGGGAGCTCGAAGAGCGGGCGGAGTTTGGAGAGCAGGTAGTTGGCGTTGAGCACGGCGTTGCCGCTGATGTTCAGCATGCCCTCGCCGCCGAGGAGCGAGATGTAGGTGAGCGCGCGGATCAGGACGCCGAAGTTCCCCTGCGACGCGCCGCATCGCCCGATGCTCTGCGCGGGCATCTCGCTTCCGTATGAGCCGTCGTCCCGCTGCACGACGATGGGGCCGGGGAGGAAGGGGGCCAGCGCTTCGGTCACGCAGATGGGCCCCGCGCCGGGGCCGCCGCCACCGTGGGGCGTGCTGAAGGTCTTGTGGAGGTTCATGTGGACGACATCGAAGCCGAAGTGGCCGAGCTTGGCGCGCCCGAGCAGCGCGTTCATGTTTGCGCCGTCGCCGTAGACGAGGCCGCCCGCCTCGTGGACGATGCGACACATCTCGATTGCGTTGCGGTCGAAGAGGCCGAGGGTGGTCGGCTGGGTGAACATCACGCCCGCGAGGTTTTCGTCCGCCTCGGCGCGGACGGCGTCGAGGTCGATGTCGCCGCCGGAGGTGGAGGGGACGGAAATGACCTGGAACCCGGCCATGGCTGCGGACGCGGGATTCGTGCCGTGGGCCGTGTCGGGGATGAGCATCTTGCTCCGGTGACCCTCACCGCGTGCGTCGAGCGCTGCGCGGAGGGTGAGGACGCCGGCGAGTTCGCCCTGCGCTCCGGCGAGCGGGGCGAGACTGGCGCTCGGGAGGCCGCTGACCTCCTGCAGGTACGTCTGCAGCCGGAAGACGGCTTCCAGCGTGCCTTGCACCTGTCGCTCCGGCTGCGCGGGGTGCGCCAGCGCGAAGCCGGGTGTCGCGGCGACCGCCTCGTTCAGCTTGGGGTTGTACTTCATCGTGCAGCTGCCGAGGGGGTAGAAGTTGGTGTCGATGGAGAAGTTCAGCTGGCTGAGGTGCGTGAAGTAGCGGACGACCTCGCCCTCCGTGACCTCCGGAAGCTGCAGGTCGTCGCGGAGCATCGCCTGCTCCGGCATGAGCTGCGGCGGTACGTCGGACGCAGGGAGCGTCACGCCGGTGCGTCCGGGGCGGCTGCGCTCCATGAGCAGCCTGCGGCGGTTGTGGGCCTCTTCGCGGAGCGGGGTGTCGGGCATGGAGGTCATCGGCCTATCTCCGCGAGTGCGTCCACGAGGCGGTCGATCTGGTCACGGGTGTTGACCTCGGTAACGCAGAACAGCATGCCGTTCGGGTAGCGGTCGCTCACGTCCAGTCCGCCGATGATGCCGCGTTGTTCCAACGCGGTGCTGACCTCGGCGGCAGGCTTCGGGCAGGTGACGACGAACTCCTGGAAGAACGGTTCGCTGTTGGGGAGGCTGTAGCCGGGGATTTCCGCGATCTGGGATGCGGCGTAGTGGGCCTTCTGGTAGCAGAGCTCGGCGACGTGGCGGAGTCCCTGCTTGCCCATGAGCGAGAGGTACATGGTGGCCCAGAGCCCGATGAGTGCGGTGCTCGTGCAGATGTTGGAGGTGGCGTGCTCGCGGCGGATGTGCTGCTCGCGCGGCTGGAGGGTGAGCACGTAGCCGGTGCGGCCCTCCGTGTCCACGGTCTTGCCCGCGATGCGTCCGGGCAACTGGCGTACGTACTCCTGGCGGCAGGTGAAGATGCCGACGTACGGCCCGCCGAAGCTGGCCGGGATGCCGAGCGCCTGCCCCTCGCCGGTGGCGATGTCGGCACCGAACGCGCCGGGCGGCTTGTACATGGCGAGCGCCGTCGGATCGCACGACATGACGGCGAGCGCGCCCTGCTCGTGCGCGAGGTCGGCGAGCGCCTGCGAATCCTCGAAGCAGCCGAAGAAATTGGGGTACTGGGAGATGAGGCAGGCGGTGTCAGGCTGGAGTTCCGGCGAATCGGGCGACGTCTCGTATATCTCGAGGCCCTGTGGCTGCGCGTAGAAGCGGATCGTGTCGACGTAGTGCGGGTTGACCGTGTCGAGCACGGCGACGCGGGAGCGCTTGGTGACGCGGCAGGCCATGAGCGCGGCTTCCGCCAGGCTGCTCGCGCCGTCGTACATCCCTGCGTTGGAGACCTCCATGCCGAACAGCTGGGCGGTGAGGGTCTGGAACTCGAACGTGCCCTGCAGCGTTCCCTGCGACACCTCCGGTTGGTAGGGCGTGTAGGAAGTGAGGAACTCGCCGCGGGTGACGAGGGGCGCGACGACGGCGGGGCAGAAGTGGTGGTACATGCCTGCGCCGAGGAAGCTCGGGTGCTCGCCCGCGTGGAAGTTGCGCTGCGACAGCGCCGTCATCTCCGCGCGTAGTTCCATCTCCGGCACGGGCGCTGGCAGCGCGAGGCCGGGATGGCGGAACTGCTCCGGGATGTCTCCGAACAGGGCTTCAACGGCAGGCGCGCCGACCTCAGCGAGCATCGCGGCGCGGTCGTCGTCGGTGTTGGGGATGAAGGGTGAGGTGAGCGGAGAGTCAGGCATCGGGACGTGTCAGTGCTTCATTCGGTCAGCGCGGTGTAGGCGGCGGCGTCCAGCAGGGAGTCGAGCTCGGCGGGATCGTCAGGCTTGACGCGGATCAGCCAGCCCTTCTCGTGCGGGCTTTCGTTCAGCAGTTCGGGTGCGTTCTTCACTTCGTCGTTGACGGCGGTGACCTCGCCGGAGATAGGGGAGAAGAGCTCGGAGACGGCCTTGACCGACTCGACCTCGCCCATCTGGGCGTTCTGGGTCACGCGGTCGCCGGGCTGGGGCAGGTCGACGTAGACGACGTCGCCCAGCTCGTGCTGCGCGAAATCGGTGATGCCGATGAGGACGAGGCCGTCGGGTTCAGGCAGCGCCCACTCGTGCTCCTTGGAATAGCGGCGGTCTTCCGGAACAGGCATAACTATCGCGACCTCTTGTAGAAGGGAAGGGCCACGATCTGCGCCGGTATCTGCCGTCCGCGAACGTCCACGGAGATAGGGGTTCCGGGCTCGCTGGCCTCTCTCGGAAGATAGCCGAGGCCTATATTGGTGTCAAGGTAAGGCGAGTAGCTGCCACTCGTAACCTCGCCCACGTCGGAGCCTTCCACGAGGATGCGGTGGTGCGCTCGCGGAGCGGGTCCGCGTTCAGCCGTACGGAAGCCCGCGAGCACGCGCGCCGTGCCGTTCTCGGCGGCGGCGCGCACCGCGTCCGCGCCGCAGAAGTCGCGCTCCAAGCGGACGAAGCGCGTCAACCCGGCCTCGATGGGGTTGACCGTCTCGTCCATGTCGGAGCCGTGCAGCAGGAGGGCCGCCTCCAGGCGGAGGGCGTCGCGGGCACCGAGGCCGCATGGGGCCGCGCCGGCGTCCATCAGGGCGCGCCAGAGCGCCGATGCGGTCTCCGATGCCGGCATGATCTCGACGCCGTCCTCGCCGGTGTAGCCGGTGCGGGCGATGAGCGCAGGCGCGCCCATGACCTGCGTCTCCACGACGTTGAATGGGCGCACCGCATCGGGGTCGAAACCGGCGACTTCCGACGCGATGCGCGTGCCGTCCGGTCCCTGCAGCGCGATCATCGCGATCTCGGCGGTGCGGTCGGTGAGCGCCGCGTTGGGGAAGCGCTCGGCGCGCCATCGCTCCAGCCACGCGAAGACCTTCCCGGCGTTGGCGGCGTTCGCGACGATCATGAATCGCTCGTCGTCGAACCGGTAGACGATGGCGTCGTCGATGATGCCGCCGGACTCGTTGCAGAGGAGGCCGTAGCGCGCGCGGCCCATCGGCATCGCCTCGCCGATGTCGCCGGTGTGCACCCAGTCGAGGAGGGCGCGGGCATCCGGCCCGTCGACCCCGAAGCGTCCCATATGGGAGACATCGAAGATGCCGGCGGCGGTTCGGACGGCTCGCGCCTCGGCGAGGACTCCAGCGTACTGCACGGGCATGTCGAACCCGGCGAACGGTACCATGCGAGCGCCGAGAGAGACGTGGTCGTCGTGCAGGACAGTGGTGCGGAGGGGGGCGTCTGCCATGCATTAAGCGTAGCATAGGGGCGTTTTCGGCAGAGGAGGTATCCGCTCATGGAGCGACTCGAATTCGGTGTGTGGGACCAGATGCAGACCTATGAGGTGATGCAGGCGGCGACCGCAGCGGAGGTGTACGAGAAGCACATCCGGCAGGCGCAGCTGATGGAGCGCGTGGGGTTCGAGTACTACTGGACGCTGGAACACCAGGGCTCCTACGTGGGGGCGGTGACGTCGCCGCAGATGTTCCTGCTGGCGGTGGCGCGGCACACGGAGTCGCTGCGGCTCGGCACGATGATCTGGCAACTGCCGTTCCATCATCCCATCCGGCTCGCGCAGGACATCGCGACGCTGGACCACCTCTCCGGCGGGCGCGTGGAGTTCGGCACCGGCATCGGGGTGCACGAGCACGAGTTCATGCGGTGGGGGCTGGACTTCTACTCGCGGCAGGAGATGGGCGAGGAGATGCTGGACATCATCGAGCTGGCGTGGGGCGGCGACGGCACGGTGACGTACGAGGGGAAGTACTGGCAGATAGACGAGGCGCTCATACAGCCGATGCCACTGCAGAAGCCCCATCCGCCGATATGGGCCGCAGTGCACAGTCCGCGCGCTATCGATTTCGCGGCGCAGCGCGGCTATCACATGGCGCAGAACATCGACACGGATGAGTCGATGACGCAGAAGTTTGCGGACTGGCGCGACGCGTGGAAGGGCTACGGACACAAGGGACCGATGCCGCGCCAGTTCCTGATGCGCGTCGTGCACGTGGCGGAGACGGACGAGTTGGCGCACGAGCAGGCACAGACGTACCTTCTGGAAGCGAACACGCTGGGGCGTGAACTGGTCACGTCCAGCCGCATCGGGTTCGGCTCCCACCCGCGCGGGATGGGGCACGAGGACAGCGAGGACATCCGCGAGCGGGGACGCATCTTCCGCGAGTGCTCACGCTCCTACGACTTCTGGCTCGACAACGGGCTGGCGCTCGTGGGCAGCCCGGAGTCGGTTGCACGCCAGATAGCGGAGGGACGCGAGAAGATCGGGTACGACCACTTCGCTGGGAAGTTCCACATCGGACGGATGCCGCACGACATGGTGGAGTCGTCGATAACGCTGTTCGGGCAGGAAGTCATCCCTGCGTTCAGGTAGACGGCGCACGTTCGCGTAGTCGCACAGCAAGGAGACAGCAGGATGCCCCCTCTGGAGTTCGGCGCGTGGGGCGCCGTGAAGATCAACGACATCAAACGCCTGGGCTCGGCGGCTGCGGCCTACGACGAGCACATCCGCCAGGCCCGCCTGATGGACGAGCTCGGCTACCGCTACTACTGGATCATCGAGCACCAGGCCTCGTACATCGGCGCGATCACGGCGCCGACGGTCTTCCTCACGGCGGTCGCCGCGGCGACGGAGCGCATCCACGTCGGCGCGATGATCTGGCAGTTGCCGTTCCACAACCCGATGCGACTCGCTCAGGAAGTGGCGACGCTCGATCACCTGTCGAAGGGGCGGGTGGAGTTCGGCTCCGGGCTGGGGACTCACGAGCATGAGTTCATCCGCTGGGGTATCGATTACTACGAGCGTCACGCCGCGAGCGAAGAGGCGATGAAGGTGATCGAGGATGCGTGGACGAAGGACGAGGTCACGCACAGCGGGCGGTTCTGGCAGTACGACGAGATGCTGCCGATGCCGAAGCCGTACCAGCAGCCGCACCCGCCCATCTGGATAGCCTGCCACAGCCTGCGCGCATTCGAGTGGGCGGCGGAGCGCAACAACGACGTAGCGACGAACATCTCCACCGACGACGAGTTGGTGGACAAGCTCGAACACTTCCGGCGCATCTGGAACGAGTGCGAGCATCCCGGCCCGATGCCGCGGCAGATGCTCGTGCGCGTCGTCCACGTCGCGGAGACCGACGAACAGGCCCGCGCCGAGGCGGAGCCGTACCTGCTGGAGTATTACGGCATAGACCGGGAGCACGTGGTCAACACGCGCATCGGATTCGGTAGCGACCCACGTGGGAAGGGGACCGACAACACGCGGTACACACGGGCGAACGGGAAGATATTCGCCCAGGCCCGGCAGTCCTACGACTTCTGGATTGACAACGGGCTGGCCATCATCGGCAGCCCGGAGACGGTTGCCCGGCGCATAGCGGAGACCCAAGAGCGGCTGGGCTTCACGGTGTGGGCGGGCAGCCACCACATCGGCCGGATGCCGACCGAGCACGTCGACAAATCGATACGGCTGTTCGGCGAAGAGGTGATGCCCGCGTTCGAGGCCCCGTCCAAGCCGGTTGTGCCAGTAAGCACCGTGCTCCGGCGTCAGGGTCCGTCCGGCCAGCAGGGGCCGTGGGCGGGGAACTAGGGGCGGCAGGTCGGGCGCGCCTGCAATTGTATGCAATGATTGCATTGGCTACAATGATTGCACTGCAATCGGAGCAATGCCATGACCAGCATCACCGTACGGAACATCGAAGAGGACCTCAAGCGGCGGCTGCGTATCAGGGCAGCGGAGCACGGCCATTCCATGGAGGAAGAGGCACGGCGCATCCTGCGCTCGGCGCTCGGCGAGGATGAAGCTCCGGCGAGCAGTGCCGTGCCGGAGAAGGACCTGGGGACGGAGATCCACGAACTGTTCAAATCGCTCGGCGGTGTGGACCTGGAGATCCCGCCCCGTACACCGATGCGCGAACTCCCCACCTTTGACTGAGATCAACCGTGATTGTTCTCGATACGAACGTGGTGTCGGAGTTGATGAAGGATGCTCCGCAGCCTGAGGTGCTCGCGTGGGCGAAGGGTCAAGCACGCGATACGCTGTTCATTACCACCATCACAGAGGCCGAGATTCTGGCAGGCATAGCGGTTCTTCCTGAAGGACGCCGTCGGCGAGCTCTGGCCGCAGCTGCTGAGCACGTTTTGGATTTCTCATTCGCCGGCCGCATCTTGCCGTTCGACAGTGCGGCCTCCCATGCGTACGGCTTCATCGTGGCCGACCGACGCGTTGTTGGACGACCCATCAGCACACAAGATTGCCTCATCGCAGCCATCGCCCGTGCTCACGGAGCAGGAATCGCGACGCGGAACGTGAGCGATTTCGAAGGTTGTGGCGTCGAGATAACGAACCCGTGGGACGGGTGAGACCGGCCTCGCCTACCCCAGGACGGTGTAGCCGTCCGGGAGGGGGCCGCGGCCGGTGCCGGAGAGGGCGAGCGGCGCGCCTCTGCCGGACTCGACGGCAAGGGCGGCGAGCAGCTGCAGCGTGAGGCCCAGCGCCTCCCGTGACGGCTCCACCTCGACGCCGATGGCGTTCGCGAGGTCGAGCGTGTGGACGGTGAGCTCGAAGACGCGCGTCTCCAGGTAATCGCCGAAGCGTATGCCGCCGTTGTCGTAGGCGATGATGGTGTCCTCGTCGGTTGCGTCGAGGACCGGCTCGGCGCGGGCCCAGTCGGCGTTCATGGTAGCGAGTGGGTCGTCGCCGAGCGCCTGTCCGGCTTCGCGTCCGCGCAGGGCGACGCGCTCGTCGTCGCTCGGCTGCCGGAGGGAGCGGCGGTAGTGGTGCACGGCAGACGTGATGTCGATCGACTCAGCGCGTTGGGTGCCGAACTCCTCGATGCGTGTGATCGAGCGGCTCATGTGGCCAACGAGGTCACGGACGCTCCAGATGCCGAGCGCGGACGCGTCCCATTGCTCCGGCTGCACTTTGCCTGCGGTCTCCAGGAAGGAGACGACAGCCTGCCGGTAGGCGGTGCGGCTCACGACTGGCCCCGCAGTTCCTTCGCGGCCTCCACCATGTGCAGCAGGGAGAGCTTCACCTCGTCCCAGCGGCGGGTCTTGAGGCCGCAGTCAGGGTTAACCCAGAGCCGCTCCGGCGGGATGACGTCGACGGCTCTGCGGAGAAGGTCGCTCATCTCTTCCGTCTCGGCGACGCGCGGGGAGTGGATGTCGTACACGCCGGGGCCTACCTCGTTGGGGTAGGGGTGCGCGCGGAAAGTGTCGAGCAGGGTGCCGTCGGAGCGTGAGTTCTCCATGGAGATGACGTCGGCGTCCATGGCGGCGACGGAGTCGATGATGTCGTCGTAGGCGGCGTAGCACATGTGCGTGTGCATCTGGGTGCGGTCCTCGACGCCGCTGGTAGCGATGCGGAAGCACTCGACGGCCCACTCGAGGTAGGCGTCCCAGTCCTCGCGGCGGAGGGGAAGCCCCTCGCGGAGGGCGGGCTCGTCCACCTGGATGACACGGATGCCGGCGCGCTCGAGGTCGCAGACCTCGTCGCGGATGACGAGCGCGAGCTGGCGGCAAGTTTCGCTTCGGGGCTGGTCGTCGCGTACGAACGACCACTGGAGCATCGTGACGGGGCCGGTGAGCATCCCCTTGACCGGCTGCCGCGTGAGCGACTGCGCATAGGAGATCCACTCCACGGTCATGGGGGCGGGTCTGTTGAGGTCGCCGTAGACGATGGGAGGCTTGACGGCGCGGGAGCCGTAGCTCTGCACCCAGCCGTTGGACGTGGAGATGTAGCCTTCCAACTGCTCGCCGAAGTACTCGACCATGTCGTTGCGTTCCGGCTCGCCGTGGACGAGCACGTCCAGACCTGTCTGCTCCTGGAAGCGGACGGAGCGCTCGATCTCCTCGCGGATGAACTGCTCGTACTCTGCCGTGGTGAGTTCGCCGCGGTTGCGGCTCGCGCGCGCCTTCCGAATCTCCGGCGTCTGCGGGAACGAGCCGATGGTGGTGGTGGGGTAGGCAGGGAGGCGCAACACCTGCTGCTGTGCCTTCCTGCGCTCAGGATACGGGCTCGTGCGCTGCGCCATCAGCGGCGTCACGGCAGCGCTGCGCTCTTTCACTACGGGGTTGTGGATGCGGGTGGACGTCCGGCGCGACGCCATCGCGGCGGCGTTGGCGGCCAGTGCGTTCGCGACGCGGGCGGACTCGCCGTTCAGAGCGCTCGTTATCGTGGCGACCTCGTCCACCTTCTGCTTCGCGAAGGCGAGCCAGGACTTCATCTCCTCGTCGAGTCTCGTTTCGTTGTCGAGGTCGACCGGGGAGTGCAGCAGCGAGCAGGAAGGGGCGATCAGGATGCGGTCGTTGCCGAGCACGGAGGAGGCCCGCCGCGCGGTCGCGATGGCTTCTTCCAGGTCCGTCTTCCAGATGTTGCGTCCGTCGACGAGCCCCAGCGAGAGGGAGACGCCCTCGCCGAGCTTGGCGAGGATGTTCTCGAGGTCGGCGCGCCCGCGGGCGAGGTCGACGTGCAGGCCTTGCACGGACATCGCGAGCGCGGCCTTCGTGTTCTGGCGCAGGTCGCCGAAGTAGACCGCGGCGAGGATCTTGAGCCCCGGCACCGCCGCAACGAGCCGGGCGTAGGCGCGCCCGAACGCGGAGCGCTGCTTGTCGCTGAGGGTGAGGCTGAGGGCGGGCTCGTCCATCTGCACCCACTCCGCGCCCGCCTCGGCCAGCCGCTTCAGGATGTTCTCGTAGACGTCCACGAGCCCTTCCAGCAGCAAAAGCGGGTCGAATGAAGGATCGTCCGACTTGGAGAGCAGCAGGTAGGTGACCGGGCCCACGAGGACGGGCCTCGTGTGGATGCCGAGCGCCTTCGCCTCAAGGAACTCGTCGACCGGTTTGGTCGAGCGAAGGGAGAATACCTGGTTCTTGTTCACCTCTGGGACGATGTAGTGGTAGTTCGTGTCGAACCACTTGGTCATCTCCATGGCGGAGACGCCTGGCCGCTCTTCGGTAGCGGTGCGGCCTCGGCCCATGGCGAAGTAGGTGTCGAGGCTGACCTGACCTTCAGGGGCGTCGTAGCGTTCGGGGACCGCTCCGACCATGACGCTCGTGTCGAGGACCTGGTCGTAGAACGAGAAGTCGTTCGAGGGGATGTGCGCGATGCCGGCTTTCCGCTGGAGTTTCCAGTGAGACCGGCGGATGGCGGCGGCGCGTTGCTGGAGTTCGGGTTCGTCTATCTTGCCGGCCCAGTACGCCTCGACTGCCCATTTGAGTTCGCGTTTCGCGCCGATTCGAGGGAATCCGAGATTGGATGAGGTGGCCAAGTCGCTCTCCTCTGCCGAAAAACAGGAAGACTCAAACCCACAATGGATGCGGAACCGGGTGGGAAGATTCCTGCGATGTAGTCGCCGGGGGATGACGCAACCCTCATTGTACCGTGCGCAGGCGTGCGGACTCAATGCCGAGGGTGCCGGAGCAGGCCGTGGCCTGCCGGAAGGCGCACTCCTAGTTCGCGTCGAGCCTGAAGAACTCTATCGCGTTGCCGCAGGTCATCTTGTAGCGCACCTCTTCGGGCGCGCCTTCGAACGCCTGGTCGAGGATCTTCAGCGAGTCAGGCCAGTCTGATTCCTGGTGCGGGAAGTCGGAACCCCAGATGAGGTTGTCCACGTTCAACTGGTCGCGCGCAAGCACGCCCACCCGGTCGTACTGGAACCCCCAGAGCGTGTGCTCCAGCAGGTACTCGCTCGGCGGACGGGAGAGCGGCTTGAAGCCCAGCTGGTTCTCCGCCCAGTACCGGTTGCGCTCGTAACGGACGTCAGCGCTCTGCAGGAAGAACGGTATCCACCCGATCTGGTTCTCGGCGAACAGTATCTTGAGGGTTGGGAAGCGGTCGAAGAGGCCGGACAGCGTCCACTGGACGGCGGGCATCGCGCCGCTGCCCTTGATGGGGCTGAACCGCGCCATCTGCTCCGGGAAACTCCGACCGGGCGCCTCCAGCTCCTTCAACAGTTCAGGCGTGGCCTTCGGGTAGTCGAGGAACGGGCCCTTGCCGGTGCGTTCTATGTCAACGTGCACGGTCACGGGCATGTCGAGGTCGAGCGCAATCTCCCAGAAGCGGTCGTCTTCGATGGACGGGTACTGCTTGCCGGACGGGAAGTCCTGCAGCATGATCGCCTTCGCGCCGATCTCCTTGCAGTGCTTCAGCTCCTCGATGTGCGCGTCGAGGTCCTCGATGATGGGCATGATGGTCACGCCGATGAGGCGGTCCGGGTTCTCTGCGCAGTAGTCCTGGATGAGCCAGTCGTTGTACGCGCGGACGATGGTCAGGTACGCTTCGTCGTCGTCGACCATCCGCCACATCCTCGGGCCGGTGGCCTGCGCGGGGAAGAGCACCTCGGCGTCGACGCCGTCGATGTCCTGTTCCTGCATGCGCTGCTCGGGCGTGCCCGTTCCGGGCGTGCCCTCGTATTTCACGCCCGACGGCAGGTAGTGCTCGCGGCCCCTGCCGCCGTAGAGGTCGGCCGGGTTCGCCTTGCGCGTCTGCTTGCCGTCGATGAACCAGGCGTCGGTGTCGTCGTCGATGCGCACGAGCTTGGGCGCGCGGTCGCGGTGCTGCTCCGGAACGCGAGGCGTCCAGTTGGCGGTGTCGACCTCCATGTGGGAGTCGCCGGAGATGTAGTGGTAGTTCATTCGCCCGCCTCCTGGAGATGGCGTTCACTCGTGTCGGTCACAGAGGCGCATTCTATCGCCTGCGCGACTCCACGCCCAATCCCGGCGGGGGATTACGGACCCTTCAACCCGGCCGCTCGAAAAGCGGCCGGAGAGATGTCGAGGTCCCTCAGAATCTTGGATATTGTGCCCGGCGCGAGGTCCTTGTTTCCTTGATTGGGGATAGTGGTTAGGGCGCCCGTGGATTCACGCTGCCATATCTCGTGGCTTCCGCGAGCCTGACGGGCAAAGTAGCAGCCGAACCCTCGGAGGCGCCCAGTCAGGTCCCTATAGGTCACGCATATACCTGCATAGGTCGGGGGGCTGAGTCGATGGGCGCTGGGTCGACGGGGATCGGTTTGCCCTGCTCACGATACAGTTCGATGAAGCCGGCAGCGACGCTGCGCAGGTAGTCCAGTGCTTCGTTCGGGCTCTCTCCCCATGCACGGCAGCCAGGGAGCTCGGGGATTTCCATCATGTAGAGGTCTCCGGTGTCCTCCGATGGTAGGTGAAGAACCGCGGCGAACTGGTAAACGACGCCATCCGCATCTGACTTGGTCATAAGGCGTCCTCCAACTTGTTGCGCTCCTGTCCGCGCGGGGGCGAATCGTAGGCACAGTCTATTCCTGAATGTCAAAGTGGGTAAAGAATCGTCACCGACTGATGTACGCCTCATCCGCAGCGGTTGGAAGCGCGGGAAGAGAACGCCTGCGTGCCTACCGCCGCCGGTGCTGCCGCGTGCGTGGATCACCCGTGGCGGCCACGTAGAACGCCCAGGTGCCTGCCAGAAGCACGGCTGCGACCACGAACCCCCCGTCGAAGCCGATCCTGTCTGCGACCAGGAACCCCGTGAACGGGCCCAGCGCCGCCCCCAGGTCCAGCCAGGTTGAGTACCTGCCTAACACCGCGGCGCGCGTGGAACTCGTCGCTGTTTCTCCTATGGCCGCATCGAGAGCCGTGTTCACCCCCACTGCCGCAAGGAACAGCAGGGGCATCCCGATGACGACAGCGACTGCGGAGTCGGCCACGACCATCATGGCCAGCGAAGCGATCATCGCGGCCATCCCGCAGGCGATGGCTAACCGTCTGCCGACGAGGTCCGACAGATGCCCCATCGGCACTCCGAGACTGATGTCGGAGAGCCACCTGAAACCCACCAGCAGGCCTGCCAGCGTGACCACGGCGAACGATCCGCCGAGCACCCTGTCGTCGTTGTCGGCGAATCCCGCGAGGTAGGGCGCAAGGGTGGCGATGGCCAGGCCGTTGGCGCCGAACGCGGTGGCGAAACGCATCAGGCTGATGGAGAGGAGGGGGATACGCAGTTTCCGGCCGTACCCGGGCAACCGGGATATCGCGAGGTCCCATGCGTTCAACCTGTTGCGCAAGCCTCCCACGGCGGGACGGATGCGCTCCGGCCTGAGGTCCGGGATCCGGGTGGCGATGAGGACACCGACCAGTCCTATGCAGGCCAGGACAGTGAACGTCACCTCTCGCGAAGTGAGATGGAACAGGACCGCGCCCGCAGTGACCGAGACGAAGCTGCCGAACCGCTGCCCGGAGTTGAACATGCCCATCATCCTGCCCCGTATGGCGGACGTGCCCACACCGAACGCGGTCAGGTGTGCGGCGAGCCGCATATAGGAGTAGGAGACTCCCCAGACAGCTCGGGCAAGCAGCAGCGCCAGGATTCCGGTCCCCAGGCCGTATGCGAGCGTCGACAGGGCGCCGGCGGCGATGGAGGCGACGAAGGGCCAACGCACACCGAACCGCTGGTACACGGACGCAGCGAAGGCGTTGCTTCCCAGGCGGATGAAACGGTTGATGCTGAGCGCCAAGCCGATCCAGAACGTTGCGGCGAGACCGAACTGCTCTTCGACGCCGAAGTCGACGGCTGCTATGGGCAGCACCACGTACATCAGTGAGTCGCCCATGATTACGGTAGCGGTCGGGGAGACCGCGTACACCATCTCAACGGGGACGATGCGCTTCAGGCGCATGATAGGAGTGCGGCCTCCCTGTGCCTTCTCGTTGCCATATGCGTTATTCCGTAAGGGGAGACTGTCTGAGGAACAGCGGGCGCATGGTAGTATGAACGCGTGGCGAACGCACCGCGCAACTACTGGATGGTCTCCGTATGGCCGGAGTATTTCGACGCGTGCGTCGAGAAGAACTTCTCGGTGCTGGCGATGGGTCGCCAGCAGCGGCGGCGCGTGCAGCGCATGGAGATAGGCGACCGTGTACTGTTCTACGTGACGCACCGGCTCGTGTTCGGGGCCATCGCCTCCATATCAGGCGCCCACTACGAGGACAAGACGCCGCTCTGGCCCGATTTCGAAGGCCATGACCCGCTGGCGTGGCGGGTGAAGACGAAGCCCGACGTGGTGCCCGACGACGACCACGTGCTGGACGCGCGGCTCATCGCGCCCCGGATGGAGTACGTGAAGCGCTGGCCGCCGGAGGACTGGCCGCTCGCGTTCCAGGGCCTCCTGCATCTCATCCCCAAACGGGACTTCCAGCTGATCGAGCACGAGATGCGCCGGGGACGCCGCCGCCCGGATGTCTCCTTCGTTCCCGACCCGAGGCACGGCCCGAACGCTCGCGAGGCGCAGTACGCCGGAAGGCCGGGGGAGAGCGCCTGAGATGGCGGTCGCGATAGACCTGTCGGGCCGCAGCGCCGTCGTGTTCGGCGTGGCGAACCAGCGGAGCATCGCGTGGGCCATCGCGCAGCATCTGCACGCGGCGGGCGCCAACCTCACGGTGACGTACCAGAACGAGCGTATGGGACGCTCGGTGCTTGGCCTCGTCGAGGGCATGGAGCGGACGCAGGCCGTGGAGTGCGACGTGCTGGACGAGGAGTCGGTGGCTGCGGCGGTGGACGCGGCCTCGTCGGTAGCGCCGCTCGGCGTTGCCGTGCACAGCGTTGCGTTCGCGAACAAGGACGACCTCGAAGGGGCGTTCTCCAGGACGGGCATGGACGGGTTCCGTACCGCGCTCGAGGTGAGCGCCTACTCCCTGTTGCCCGTTGCCCGGGCTGCTGCGGCGAAGATGACCGACGGCGGGAGCATCCTCACGCTGACGTTCCACGCGGCGGACAAGGTCTACCCCGGCTACAACGTTATGGGTGTGGCGAAGGCGGCGCTGGAGAACGAAGTGAAGCAGCTGGCGGCTGAGTACGGCGTGCTCGGCGTGCGCGTGAACGCGATATCCGCGGGGCCGCTCAACACGCTGGCCGCGCGCGGCATCTCCGGCTTCACGGACATGCACGAGATACACGCGAGCCGCTCGCCGCTGAAGCGCAACATCACGCAGGAAGAGGTCGGCTCCGCGGCGCTCTTCCTCGCGAGCCCGCTCGCCTCCGGCATCACCGGCCACGTCCTCTACGTGGACGCCGGCTACAACGTGATGGGCGTCTAAGACCCCCTCGCCCTACATGAGGAGAGGGTTACGCGCTATAGCGCGCGGTGAGGGTACTCCGGGCGTACGCCCACCCATAACGTGTGCAAACCCAGCCGCGTTGCCCTCTCCATCGTTCACGTGGAAAACGGGAACCCAGAGTGACCGCTCATGGTGAGCTTGTCGAACCACGCCCCCTCCCATCGTTCCCGCGAAGGCGGAACCCCGCCCGGTGTAGGGGCGGTTCGCGAACCGCCCCCGCGTCCGCCCTCTTCGTCGTTCCTGCGGGTTAAGGCAAACGGGGCGCCCAATCCCTTCCCCTCGGCGAGTGTGACATCTGCCTCTTACCCAAGCTTCCGTCCTCGGGCTATGCTGGTCACGGAGCGGGGTGTCCCGCACGCGGCGCCCTGCCGGGCGAAATCCCCGAGACGTGACCGGGAGAAGCAACAGAATGCAACACTTTTCAGAAAACACCCCCGCCTCTCCACTCCTGTCGCTCTCTTCTTCAGGAGTGAACCGGCTGTTGCATCTTGTCGTGATTCCGTTGCGTTGGCGTTGCACTTCGTCCGCATAGGTGTTGCATTCCGTCTGGATCGGTGTTGCATCCGTCCGCATCCCACGTTCCCGTCCATACCGTTGCGCCCCGGAGCAGCGGCTACAATCCCGCCATCCGGTCCCCCGTGAAGGAGGCGCCCCATGCCCGGCCCGCTCGAAGGGATACGCGTCGTCGATCTCACCCGCATCCTCGCAGGCCCCTACTGCACGATGATCCTCGCCGACCTTGGCGCGGACGTGGTGAAGGTGGAGCAGCCGGGCGGCGACCAGGCGCGGCGTAACGGGCCGTTCTTCGCGGGCAGGGACGGCAGGGAGCGCAGCACCTACTTCACGAGCGTGAACCGGGGCAAGCGCAGCATCGTCATCGACCTCAAGAACCCGGACGGCAGGGAGACGTTCCTGCGCCTCGTCGACGGCGCGGACGTGGTGACGGAGAACTTCCGTCCGGGCACGATGACCAACCTCGGGGTCGACTACGCGACGCTGAGCGCTCGCAACCCGAGGCTCATCATGGCGTCGGTGTCCGGCTTCGGGCAGAACGGCCCGTACGCCAAACGCGCCGCGTTGGACGTCATCGTACAGGCGATGGGTGGGATGCTCAGCATCACCGGCGACGAGGGCGGCGGGCCGGTGCGCCCCGGTGTGAGCATGGGCGACATCACCGCCGCGCTCTTCACGACGATCGGTGTGCTGTCAGCCATCGTGGAGCGCGACCGTTCCGGGCTCGGGCAGCACATCGACATGGCGATGCTCGACTGCCAGGCCGCCATACTTGAGAACCCACTGATGCGCTACTTCGCCGTCGGCGAGATGCCTGAGCGCATCGGCACCCGGCACCCGGTCACCGCGCCGGTGCAGGCGCTGCCGACCAAGGACGGCTACGTGGCAGTTGCGGTGTCGGACGGTCCGACCGGCCACTGGGGTCGGTTCGCCGCACTCATCGGCAAACCCGAACTCAAGGACGACGAGCGCTTCGCGTCCGGCTGGCTCCGGCGCGTCAACTACGACGAGCTGCGGCCCCACCTGGAGTCGGCGCTTGCGCAGCGCACCACGGGCGAGTGGGTCGACCTGCTCGGCCCGGCTGGCATCGCCGTCGGCCCGGTGCAGGACGTCTCCGAGGTGGCTGTCGACCCGCAGTTGAACTTCCGTGGCATGTTCGTCGAGGCCGAGGCGCCGCAGGTCGGCTCGGTAACCTTCACGAACACGCCGGTGAAACACTCGCGCACGCCGGGCGGGGTGCGGCGGGGTGCGCCGGAATTGGGTGAGCATACGGATGCGGTGCTGGCTGAGGCGGGGCTTGCCGAAGAACAGGCCGCAGCGCTTCGCGCATCCGGTGCGGTGGCGTAAGGGGCAGAGAATTGGTGGGACAGCGTGAGCGTGCGGTCAATCGGCGAGCTGTATAGCAGCCACAACTGCTGCCAACACGGCGGCGGCCCCGGCTACGGCCGAGGCTATCTTTATCCAGCTCCAGGGCCGTTCCCCTTGCACCTCTCCCGTGCGGGCGTTGATGAGGAAACGGAAGGGCTTGTTCCTGTACCGGTAGGCGCTGATCCACACGGGCAGCAGGATGTGCTTGAAGGTGATGTCGTCGAACTCGGAGTGCATCCACTGGATGAGCTGCTCGTCCCCGCCGATGTGGTAGCGGATGGTCTGCCGTATCGGCCTGTCCATCTGCCGGCGGGCCTCAGAGAAGCCCTGTTCCAGGCCGACCTGGTAGCTCTCGGCGCGGAAGCCGCTCATGTACTCGTTCTGGAACGGAACGAGGTCGGAGAGTCCCCACGGTTCCAGCTTCTCCATGTATTGCCTGGGCAGGGAGTAGCTCGCGAGCACCAGGATGTCGTCGAAGGTGTTGTCCACCACGCCGCTCACCGGCGTCCACGCGGTGCGTCGCACCATAGTCGTGCTCTTGCCCGTGCTTACAGGCACGTAGTAATGGATGCCGCGCTGGCCCGTGTACTCCGTCGTTACCGAGGCGTCGTAGGTCCAATGCGGGACGTACATGCCGGAGAGCGTCGTGTCCAGCCGGGCCCGCTGCTTGAAATCGTTGGGGGCGAACCAGAGCTTCGACACCCACTGCCGGAACAGTGCGCGGGCCCGCTCGCGCTCCACCTTGAAGGGCAGCAGCGAGCGGGGCTTGATCTGCTTGTGGGAGCCGCCTTCCGCAACGATGGTGGTGCCGCAGAAGGGGCACTCCTCGGAGGAGAGGTTCGCGTCCCGCTCGAACTCCGCGCCGCAGCTGGGGCAGGAGATCGTGAGTACCTCTTCGAGGTCCTCGCCGCTCTCCAGCGACGCCAGCCGCTCGTGGAAGTCGATCTCCTCGATCTCTTCGTTGGACTCGGGGACGGGAGTCTCGAAGCCGCAATGCCCGCAGACGAGCATCCCCGTGCCCGGCTGGAACTCGAGCAACGAACCGCACTTCTCGCACGAGAATTCATCGGAACCGCGTTCTACCTGGGTTTCCGTCGTCATGAGACTCCTGTTGGTGGGACTGTGTGCCGGAAGTGCCTAAGGAGCCTGCGGCGGGAGCGGGGGCGGCGTGGCGCCGAACAGCGCGGCGAGGGTGCCGACGTCCGCGGCTCTGGCCCACTGTGCCATGCCCGCCTGCCAAACGAGTGTGTCGCGCGTGAGTTGTCCCTGCTGGATCTGCGTTGCCAGCACGTCCAAGCCGAACGGACCTGCCTGCTGTCCGTTGACGGCCACGAAGAACTGAACTGGTTGGGGTATGGGCGGCGGGGCGGGCGCTGCCGCAGGCGGCGCGGCGGTCTGTCCAAGCTGGCCGCCCATCATCATGCCCATGCCCAGGCCGACCGCTCCGCCCGCGGTACCGGCGTTGTTGGCGGCGGCCTCCATGGCCGTCGCAGCCTGGAACTGGGTGAACGCGTTCAGGTTGCCGACGGCGCCCATGCTGGTGCGCTTGTCGAGTGCGGCCTCGACCTCTGCCGGCAGCGAGACGTTCTCTACGAGGAGCTTCGTGAGCTCGAGCCCGTAGGCATTGAACTCCGGCCTGACCTTCGAGGCCATGAAGGACCCAAGCTCGTCGTAGTTGGACACCAGGTCCAGAGCGGGGATGTTGCTCTCGCCCAGGAGGTCTGCGAACCGCGAGACGATGATGTTGCGCAACTGGTCGGTGATGTCGTCGGTCCGGTAGTGGCCGGATGTCCCCACGAGCTCCCGCAGCAGGATGGAGGTGTCGTGCACGCGGATCGCGTAGGTGCCGAATGCGCGCAGCCGCACCAGTCCAAAATCTGCATCGCGGAGCATCAGGGGGTTCTTGGTTCCCCACTTGAGGTCCGTGAACCGCCGGGTGCTGACGAAGTAGACCTCTGCCTTGAATGGGCTGGAGAACCCGTACTTCCAGCCCTGAAGGGTTGAGAGTATGGGCAGGTTGCCGGTCTCCAGTACGTGCATGCCGGGTTCGAAAACGTCGGCCAACTGGCCCATGTTCACGAAGGCTGCGTTCTGCCCTTCGCGCACGACCAGCTGCGCGCCATACTTGATCTCGTTGTCGTACCGCTGGAAGCGATAGACGAGCGTGTCTTGCGAATCATCTGTCCACTCGACGATATCGATGAATTCGCCACGAATCTTGTCCCAGATGGCCATGGCCTCTCTCCTTGCGTTGCCAGTGCAACCTCAGCCACTGTAAGGGGTTGCCCAGGCTGGCGCAACGCTGAATACGCGCCTCGGCGGGGTTTGCAGACGCGTTAAGATGTGTGGACGCTCGGAGATTCGAGGGGGCTGATGCCATGAGTCCACCTGTCTACTGCCCACGGTGCGGATCGGTGTTGGGCGCGAAGTTCGATGGAGGCCGCTATCGGCCCGCGTGCCTGATGGACGACTGCGGGTTCCTGCACTTTGGCGAGTCGTCTATCGGGTGCGGGGGTGTCGTCATCCGGGACGGCAAGGCCCTTCTCATCCAGCGAGGGCTCAATCCCGGCCGTGGGACGTGGCAGATTCCGGGCGGATACGTCGAGGCGGACGAGGCCATCCCAGCAGCCACGGAGCGCGAGGTGCGTGAGGAGGCTGGGGTTATCGCAAAGGTGCGCGAGGTGATCGGCTTCCGGCATTCGGCAAGCCTTCCCGACCGTCCGGTGGCCAACCTCTACGTCGTCTTCTGGTTGGAATGGGTTTCGGGAGAGCCGCGCGGCGATGACATTGAAACGCTCGACGCGGGCTTCTTCACCCTGCCGGAGCTCGAAGAGAAGATGGGAATGCAGGCGATGTCGTTGTGGGCGATCAAGCTTGCGCTCGCCAGGGACTACGGGAGCGGGTTCGTCTCACACCAGGAGTCATTCGAACTGCGACCGGGCTGGTCGGTGTTCGGGCTTCCGCCGGCAGGAGCCTAGCCGGTGTTCCGCAGCGCTCCCTCGTCGATGCGACCGCGCAGCATCCGCAGGTAATTGGCGGTCGTGACCTCGGCGACGGTGTCGACGTCGGTGCGCTGGAGTTCGGCGAGCTTCTCCGCGACCTGTGGGAGGTGCCACGGTTCCGTGCGGCGGATGGGGTTCTTCTTGAACGGCTGTGGGTAGGAGTCGGTCTCGATGACGATGCGGTCGAGCGGGATGTGCTCGACTGCGGCCTGCAGCTCCGGTATGCGGAGCAACGGCTTGGCGAGGGAGATGTAGAACCCGAGGTCGATGATGCGCTCGGCCAGCGCCAGGTCTCCCTGGAAGTAGTGCCACGCGCCGCCTACCTCGCCCGCGCCCTCCTCGTGGAGGAGGCGGACGGTGTCGTCGTCGGCCTCACGGGAGTGGGTCACGAGGGGCAGGCCGAACTCCCGCGCGAGGCGTATCTGCCGGCGGAACGCGTCCTGCTGCACGTCGTGGGCGGGCGAGTGGGGCATGTAATCGAGCCCGGTCTCGCTCCACTCGACGACCCTCGGGTGGTTGGCGAGCCGCCGGAGTTCGGCGGCAGTGCGGTCGTCCATCCAGCCAGTGAGGTCGGCGGGGTGCAGGCCGACACCCGCATACACGATGGGGTGGGCATCGGCGAGCATCTGCACGCGCCGGCAGGAGTCCAGGGTGACCCCCGCTGCTATAATCAGCCCCACGTTGGCCTCTCGTGCCCTGTTGAGCAGCGGGCCGATATCTTCGGAAGCGAACTGGTCTATGTGCGTGTGCCCGTCGATAAGCGGGCGGTCGCTCCGGGAATCCTGGGTTGCGGATGCCTGCATGGACGGATTGTAGACGATGAAGGCTGAGGGAGGAGAACGGTCTTCATGCCTTCGTGGGCACAGGCAGCGTTACGACTTTCCAGGAACAAGTGGGCACAGGCCACGTTCGGCGTCGTCGCGAGCGGCTCGCTCGCGTACCTCGTCGCTCACAACATCGTCTGGAAGGAAGTAGCCGAGGCGTTTCTCGACTTCCCTCCTGAACTTGCGCTCCTCGCCCTAGTCCCGCTCGCCGCCGCATTCGCGCTCCGTGCGTCGCGCTGGCACGTGTTGCTGCATAGGGAGCGCGTCACCTTCTGGCAGGTGCTGCTGACCCAGAACACCGGCCTTGGCTTCAATAACCTGTCGCCGGTGCGCATGGTGAGCGAGCCGGTGCAACTGGCGATGATCAACCGCCGCTACGGCGTGCCGTTCCCGCAGGCGTTCGCGACGCTCGTGGGGGAGAACGTGCTCGACATCTTCGCGACCGCGCTGATGATGGGGCTCGGCGTTCTCCTCAGCCCGGGTGTCCGCGCGAGCAATGCGAACATCCAACTCATCGGCGCGATCATCATGTTCATCGTCAGTGCGCTGATACTCACCGCTGTCGTTCGCGGGGCGGTGCCGTGGCAGAACAGGTTCGCCTTCCTGCAGCGGATCGTCGTTGGTTTCACCGAGCTCAAAGAGCAACCATTGCGGCTCTGGCTCTCGCTGGGAGTGAATATCGCGCACTGGTTGCTGCTGGGCGTTTGCGGATGGTTGCTGGGGCTCGGATTGGGGATGGACGTGCACCCTGTGACGATGGCCACCATCCTCGTCGCCGCGACCTTCTTCACGTCCGCTGTGCCGTCCGTGCCGTCCGGCCTCGGGACGTACCATTTCGCCGTGATAACGATGCTCACCGAGTCCGGGACGGAGCAGGTCGCCGCGCTGAATTTCGCGCTGATGATGCATTTGCTGGTCGTGCTGCCACCCACGGCCATTGCGCTGATCATGACCGGCAGGATGAGCATGGGCACACTGCGCGACCCGTCCGGTGCACGCCATGGGGCATCAGGCGATTAGGTTGCGTACCCCTTTCCACATACGAAGCGCGACGCTCGTCGCCGCGACAGTGCTGATGGCAGTCGGCGCCGGATGCAGCAGCGCCACGCCCATGCCAGATCCTGTTGTTACCCCAACGGCACCTCCCATCATTGATCCGACGCCGCTCCCGCCTCCCGAGGGTACGCTGCGCGTCGGCGTTACCGGCGCGGCGCCGCACAAGGACATGCACGGGATGCTCTCCGAGTGGGCGGCGTTGTTCGGCCCCGGCCCAAGCCACGGGCGGCTCATGCGTTTCATGCTCGACGCGGGCGGACCACCCACGCTGGAGGTGGAGTGCGACCTCTGTGCGTCGTGGAGGTTCGTGGATGATCTGACCGCCGAGTTCCGCCTCGATCCGGAGGCGCGCTGGCAGCCCGCCGAGGGTTTCGAATCGAGGCCGGCAACACCGCAGGACGTGGCATTCAGCATGAACCGCCTCCGCATGCCCGGCCTGCCGCACGCTTCGTTACTCGACGCCGTCGAGAGCGTCGAGCCAGTGAGCGAGGACGTCGTCCGGTTCAACCTGCGCTACCCGGACCCCGACCTGCCCATCAAGCTGGCGAGCCCTTATGCGGTCATATTCGCGCCCGATTCGCTGGACGGAGTGGACGTTCGCACGAGCGGCGCACCCGGTGCAGGCCCCTGGCTCTATGAACGGGGCAGGACCGGCCAGGTGACGCTTAACGCGTGGGATGGCCACAGCACAGGGACGAAGGTCGAGCGCATCGTGTTCCACCCGGCGTCCACGCCGGACCTCGTGACGCGCTTGCTTCAACAGGGACGCGTGGACCTCGCGCAGGTGTCGGAGTCCGAGTGGCCGGCACTCGAAGTGGAGGGGTTCTCATCGGAGGTCGTGCACCGTTCAGGCAGAGGCGTGTTGTTCGGTCTGAACTCGGCGCGGCCTCCGTTCGACGACCGCGACGTGCGTCGCGCGGCGTTCCTCGCGCTTTCGCCCCACGATGCGTTGCGGGAGACATTCGGCATCGGTGCGGTCTCCACGGGGTTGCCACTGGCCAACGAGGCATGGGCTATCCCGCAGGCCGAGGTGAATGGCGTTTTCGGCGATCAGGCGCAGGCGCGAGCCGTGCTCGGCGCCGTCGGCTCGCAGATGTCGATCACGCTCATCGTCGCCAACTTCGGCGAGACGCACGTGGAGCACGGCCGCCTGCTTGCGGAGCAGCTTGAGGATGCGGGACTCGACGTTACGGTCGAGGTGCTGAGCCGCGCCGCGTACCTTCGCCGGGTGTGGGAGGAGCGGGACTTCGATGCGTTCGTGGGACCGATGCCGCCGACGGATACCCCGAACGCGTTCCTGCTGGGGCTCGTGCACTCCGACGGCGCATTCAACGTGACAGGCGGCACGGCAGGGCTCGACGCACTCATCGAGCAGCAAGCGGCGGAACTGGACGGTGCGACCCGAGCGGAGCTCGCACGGGAGATACAGTTGGAGATGCTCAGCGAGGCGCTCTTCTTCATGGCGGCAGGCGCCGCGGAGCGGTGGGCGTTCAGCGATCGGGTGACAGGGTTCGTTCCGCAAATGCCGATGGGAGCTGGCGACCTGTGGGCCGTGGTGGGCGTTGCGGACGACGGGGCGGGCTGAGGGGTCGTCGTTGGGGTATACTGACAACAGGTGCATGAGAAACCAATCTGGACGTACAGCGGCGCTCACGCCCTGGCGCAAGTGAACGGAGGTTCTGAGATGGCCAAGCCCCAGCCCGTAACCGATGCCGATTTCGCCACGACCGTGCTCGAGAGCGACCAGCCGATACTGGTCGACTTCTGGGCGGACTGGTGCGGCCCGTGCAAGATGATTGCGCCCGTGGTGGACGAGCTCGCCGAGGAGTACGAGGGCCGCTTCGCGTTCGCCAAGCTGGACGTGGACTCCAACCCGCAGACAGCGATGCAGTTCGGCATCCGCAGCATCCCGGCGCTGTTGCTGTTCAAGGACGGCAAGGTGGCCGAGAACGTCATCGGCGCGGTGCCGAAGGCCGTCCTCAAGAAGAAGATCGACAAGGTCCTCGAGGACTAGAGCCTTCGCTTTCAAGTCGATGAACATACGGGCGGCGTCTCTTCCTGGATGAGGGGACGCCGCCTGCGCTGTTAATCGAGCCTCACGCCAGCCAATCGGGTGGGGCAGCCCTTATACTGCGCGTCTCGGATCTCGCGGGAGTGGATGGGTCCCGGTGGGTCTCGCGGTCTTCAAAACCGTTGCCGGGCCAGCTTCCTGGTTCGGGGAGGGTTCGACTCCCTCGCACTCCCGCCACATAGCTCCTTGCCGTTCTCCATCCGTTGCGGAAAACGTCGCCTGCATCCGCAGGCATTCCCCGATTACGTTCATCCCCTCCGCCAACGCTTGACGTTTACTCTGGGCAGCGGTAGCGTGCACGCAACTTTCCTGTGCGGACGCGGCTATGCGCGCGTCCGATTCTTTGGGAGGACGGACATGAGAAAGTTGGCACTCATTCTGGTCAGCACGCTCGCTATCCTGATGGCTGTTGCCGCGTGCGGCTCCGACCCCACGCCTACTCCGACGCCACAACCCACAGCTACGCCCGTGCCAGCCACGCCCACGCCGACCGCCATGGCGATGGCCGACGACCCCACGGCAACTCCGGTACCGGAGCCTACGGCGGACCCCTTCGAGGCTGAATGGGATGCGCTCGTCGCTGCCGCACAGGAAGAAGGCAGGCTCGATGCCTTCATCTGCTGTGCGCTTGGCCGTGAATTCGATGCCCATATCGACGCTTTCCAGGAGAACTTCGGTATCGAGATCGTCAGTGCTACGGGCTCCTCCCGGCAGCAGGCCGACCGGGTGCTCGCCGAGCGTGCCGCCGGGGTCTACAGCCTGGACGTGTGGACGGGAGGCCTCACCACCACCAATACGAGACTCGTTCCCGAGGGTGCGTTGACCGACCTACGGCCCCTGCTCATCCACCCCGATGTGCTGGACGGCGACAACTGGTACTTCGGAGATCTCTTCTGGGGCGACCCCGAGATGAAGTACATCGTCGGCTACGGCGGCAACGCATCCAACGCCCCCATCGCTTACAACACCGACCTGCTTCCGGACCCGACTGTCATCCAGTCTTACGTCGACCTCGTGAAACCCGAATTCGTCGGCAAGATCGTCATGCGGGACCCCCGCGAGGCGGGAACTGCGAACAACCACCCGTTCTACTTCGACCAGGGTCTCGACGAAACGTACCTCATCCCGCTGTTCCGTGACATGGAGGGTGTTATCGCGTCTGACGCTCGCCAGGCCGCCGAATGGCTGGCCCAGGGCAGGTTCACTCTCTGCATCTTCTCCTGCGGCACCGAAGTCGAGGAGCTCAAGGACCAAGGGTTGCCCGTTCAGGACCAGTTCCCACACCCGTTGAAGGAAGGCGCGACGATCGGCACCGGCGGGAACAACATCTTCGTCATGGACCAGGCGCCGCATCCCAACGCCGCCAAGCTCTTCCTCAACTGGATGCTTGGCCCCGAGGGGCAAACGCTCTACCAGGAATCCAACGCCGACAACTCGCTGCGCATCGACATCCCCAAGGACAACGTGGTACCGGGCAACCTTCCCAAGGACGGCATCGAGTACCTGGTGCCGAGCGCCGACCCGGGCCACCAGAGCAAGATCGACGACGCCCTTGACTGGTTCCGTGCGGAACTACCGAAGTACGGCTACTAGTAGTCTGATAGACGAGAACGGGGACCGGGGACGCTAGCCTCTCCGGTCCCCGGCAAGGGACGAGATACGCTTATGTTGAGAACGGCAACGCTCGTGTCTCGCAGCAAGGCTGTCATTCGGGGTCAGTCCCCTACCGGCACGTTTGTGATGGCCGTATTCATCATCGTGTTCGGTATCTACATCATCTATCCCGTCATCCTCATCTTCATCAACAGCTTCAACGTTGCCGAGCGTGTCCGTGACCCCTTCGTCTTCTCCTTCGACAACTGGCGTATGGCGTTCTCCGACGCCTCGCTCTTCGTAGCGCTCCGCAATACCTTCGTCGTCTATTTCCTGTACACGGGCATCAGCTTCCCCGTGGCCATCGTCATAGCCTGGCTTCTCGCCCGCACCAAGATGAAGTTCAGCTACAGCTTGGAGTTCATGTTCTGGGTGTCCTTCATGTTGCCCGGCATCGCGGTCACCATCGGGTGGACGTACCTGCTCGACCCGCACATCGGATTCGTCAACCAGCTGCTTTGGAAGCTGCCGTTCCTCGAGAGGAGCTTCGATGGCGGGCCGTTCAACATCTACTCCGTCCCCGGAATCATCTGGGCGCACCTGATGGCCAACGCCATCTCCCAAAAGGTCATGCTGCTTACCCCCGCCTTCCGCAATATGGACCTGAGCATGGAGGAGGCGGCGAGGGTCTCGGGCGCTTCGAACGTGCGCACCATGATTCGGGTAACCCTGCCGGTGATGGTCCCTGCGCTCTCTGTAGTATTCATGCTCAACATCGTCCGCATCTTCCAGTCGTTCGAGACCGAGCAGATCCTGGGCACGCCTATCAACTTCTTCGTCTACTCCACCAAGATCTTCCAGTTCGTCCGCTACTTCGATCCACCGGAATACGGGCAGGCCACCGCGCTCGCGAGCCTCACGCTCATCATCATCGCCGTGGTCATCCCGCTTCAGCGCTGGCTGCTGAACCGGCGCCGATATACGACCGTGACGGGTAGCTTCCGGCCTGGCCTGATCGACCTTGGCCCCTGGCAGTGGGTGGCTTGGGGATCGATCGTGTTCCTCCTGGCGCTGCTGACCGTGGTCCCGGTCCTCGTGCTCATCGGCGGCAGCTTCATGACCCGTGTGGGCTGGTTCAACCTCAACGACGTCTGGACGCTCAAGCACTGGCACGATGTGCTCGGCGACCGGTTCTTCCTCCAGGCATTTCGCACGACCGTCATCCTGAGTACGAGCACAGCCATCATCTCTCCGCTGCTCTTTTCGATCGTCGCCTACGTGCTCGTGCGCACGCGCTGGCCAGGCAGAGCGATACTCGACTCTCTCTTCTGGATGTCGGCGGCGATCCCCGGCATGCTCGCGGGACTGGGGTTGCTCTGGGTATTCCTGGGTACGCCCGGCCTGATTGCCATCTACGGAACGATCTTCGCGCTGCTCCTGGTGGTCATCCTGCAGGGCAAGCTCACCAGCACGCAGCTCATCAAGGGAGCCTACCTGCAGATGGGGTTGGACCTCGAGGAGGCAGCGCGGGTGGCGGGCGCAGGCTGGCTGCGCACGTACTTCCGCATCTGGCTGCCCCTCATCATGCCGACGCTGGTGCTCATCGGCACCATCAACTTCGTGCTATCGGCTCAAGCCACCGCAAGCATCATCCTGCTGGCGAGCAGGGGGACCACGACTCTGTCGATCCTGGCGCTGGAGAAGATGACCCACGCCGACGGCACGCTGCTCGAGCAGGCGGGCATCGTGAGCCTGTTCATCGTTGGCATGACGGTTGTCGTTGCCCTGATCGCGCGCCGCTTCGGCTTGGTCCTCGGTGTGCGGCACGACGTGCGAAGCACGGCGGCGAGCACCGCGCCTGCGGACGCCGGGCCGCAGGGCATCCCCGCGAACCAGGCAGGCGGCCTGGGCAGATAGGGAGGGAGTGGCCCAACGGGACGCTGCGCCTGGATGGCGGAGCCAGCCTTGACGTATGGGCTCCATAAGGATAGCTTGCACACAACTTTTCCTGTGTGCGCGGGCGTGGCCCGTTCGGATTCCGACGGATGACGGAGAGGGAAGATGACGACAGCCACCGCAACAACCGAACGAAATGCAGCAGTGAAGCTGGAGGGGTTAAGCAAGACCTATCCAGGCGGGCAGATCCCGGCCGTGAACGAGCTCTCCCTCAACGTGGAAGATGGTGAGGTCTACACGCTCCTCGGCCCGTCCGGCTGTGGGAAGACGACGACGCTCCGCATGGTCGCTGGACTCGAGATACCCGACGAAGGCGACATCTACTTCGGTGACCGCGAGGTTGTCGTCACGAGCAAGCGCTACCGGCTGCCGCCGGACAAGCGCGATCTGGGCATGGTCTTCCAGTCCTACGCCATCTGGCCGCACATGACCGTTGAGGAGAACGTCGCGTTTCCGCTCGCGACGCGCCACATGAGGCGCACCGAGATAAGAGAACGCGTCGCCCACGTGCTCGACCTCGTGGGTCTTCCCGGCCTGCAGAAGCGTCCCGCGCCACTCCTCAGCGGCGGCCAACAGCAGCGCGTTGCCCTCGCAAGAGCGCTCGTCATCGAACCGAAGATACTGCTGCTCGACGAGCCGTTCAGCAACCTGGACGCAAAGCTCCGTGAGCAGATGCGTATCGAGTTGAAATTGCTGCAGAAGCGGCTCAATATCGCCGTCCTGTTCGTCACGCACGACCAGATCGAGGCGCTCAGCCTCTCGAACCGCATCGCGCTCATGAACCTAGGCATCATGCAACAGCAGGGCCCCCCGCAGCTGCTGTACGAGGAGCCCGCCAACGAATTCGTCCGTGATTTCATCGGGAAGACCGTTCTTCTCCGAGGCAAGGTGCAGAGCAGCAACCCCTCCGGCCAGGTATCCGTGGCTATCGACGGAGGCCCGAACTGCGTCATATTTGGACGCTCCTACAATCCTGACGGGCTCAGCAGCGGGGAAGACGTCTACACTGCCATACGCCCGGAGGACATCGACGTCAGGCCGGCGGTGGGAAACGATATTCCTGATGGGGCCATCGCCGGAACCGTCACCGCAGCCCTTTTTACGGGCGAACGTATGGAATATCAGGTTGAGGTGGACGGCCAGGGGACGTTGCAGGTGTTCGGTGAGCGCCACACCCCTGCATCCGATGGCAACAAGGTGACGCTCACCTTGCGCCCCGACGGACACAGCGTCTGGTCGTCCGACTGGACGCACACCGAGACCGGCGAAGGCGTTTAGCACCGCGCTACAAGGTCCGCATCGCAGCGCCCCGTTTCAGGGGTGCTGCTTCTTGACGCACGGCTGTCATTACAGATAGCGTTCTTCAATCACGCGCGGGAGCGATATGCCCCGCAGCCCAGGGAGGATGGTTGTGAGAAAGATAGCGCTCTTACTGAGCACGATGCTTGCCCTGTTGGTGGTGGCCGCCGCATGCGGCTCCGACCCGACGGCTACTCCGGTGCCGCCGACTGCCACACCGACACCGGAAGCCATGATGGAAGACCCGACGCCGACGGCGATGATGGAGGAGCAGCCCACGCCGACGGCGATGATGGAAGAGAAGTCGCTGGAGGAGAAGCTCTACGAAGAGGCACTCGCAACCAACGACGGCAAGATCAGCTGGGTGTTCCCGACGCGTGCGTCGCAGGGCGATCCCATCATGGAGGCATTCGAGACCGAATACCCCGGACTTGACGTCGAACTGACGACCAAGAGCACCAGTGAAGTGACGGAAGGTCTGCTGCTCGAGCACCAGCTCGGGAGGGTCGCTGCGGACGTGTCCGACCCCGGACGCGACAGCCGCCTGCTCGACAGGGGCATCTTCGGCGACAGCAGCGACATCTTCGCTGACGTGGGCATCGCCGAAGAAGCGATCTATGCCGACGGCCTGGCGACGCTGTACGTCCCACTGGCGCACGGCGTGATGTACAACACCGATATCGTCACGGGCGACGACATCCCCCAGACCTACGAGGACCTGCTCGACCCGAAGTGGAAGGGTCAGATGGTGCTGGAAGACCGGCTCAAGGGCTTCATCTACCTCACCGATCTTCCCGAGTACAACGGTCGCTACGAGAACCTCTGGCCTGAGGAGCAGATCCTCGACTACCTGACCAAACTGGCGGAGCAGGACGTGCTCATCCAGCACGGCAACACGACCGTCTCCAACACCGTGGCCAGCGGCGAGCGGCCCATCAGCCCGGACGTGAACGTCGCCTCAATAGGCAACGCTATCGTCCAGGACCACCCCGTGGACCTCGCTCCCGTAACGCCGAATGCCATCGAGCAATGGCTCATCGGCGCAGTCGCGGACGGCCCGAACCCCGCCGGCGGCAGGCTCTTCCTCCGCTGGCTGCTGAACCTCGACCAGGGCATCCCGGTGCGCGTCTCGGTCCAGCCCGGCACGACTCTCGACCCCAACTCCGGAGACATCATCGGAGAGCGCGCTGCGCGTCTGGGGCTCAAGATCGGTTACACCGGCATCGAGATGGCCGACAACTTCTCGCGGCTCCAGATGACCTACCGCGAGGCTATGGGCATCCCCACCAGCTAGGTGGTGACCAGGTTTGATCGGGGACGGGCTCACCTGAGCCCGTCCCCCAACCTCTTTCTGACCCGCTCCACGACGGTGCGTGTGAGGGGCAGGAGCACACCGGAGGCGTCATGGCGACGGCCACCCAGGTAGCACGGAGAGTCTTACCGGGCCGCATTGCGAACCTCGAGCCGCAGTACGTCATCTTCGTTGGCGGGCTGGGGCTCATCCTCGCGCTGCTCGTCATCGCTCCGCTTGCCATCCTCCTCTTCTACAGCCTGTGGAGCGTCGGGCCGGTGGACGACGGCGGCTCGTTCACGCTGGAGAACTATCGCAAGACGTTCCTCTCCAGCACGACGTACGAGTTGTTGTTCAACACCGCTGTGTTCGGCATCGGCTCCGTCGCCGTTGGTCTCGCCTTTGGCGTGTCGCTGGCGTGGGTGGTGGAACGCACGAATGCTCCGTTGCGCAACTTCGCGTTCGTTGTCGCCATCATCACGGCGGGCATCCCCCCGCTGCTCTACGCGATGGCGTGGGTGTTCCTGCTCAACCCGCGGACCGGCGTCTTCAACATGCCGTTCACCCAGGAATGGGGGCTCGGATGGGATAAGGGGATATTCAACCCCTACACGCTGGGCACGCTCGTTGTCGTTGAGGCGTTCCGGCTTACGCCCACTATCTTCCTGATGGTTGTTGGGTTGTTCCGCAGCATGGACCCGGCGCTGGAAGAGGCGGCTTCAACGTCGGGCGCCAACATGACCACGACCGTCCGCAAGGTAACGCTGCCCGTCATGCTGCCCGGCTTGCTGGGCGTCATCATCTTCGTTGGTACTGCGACGATCGGCCTGTTCGAGTTGCCGGCGATACTGGGGATGCCAGGCGGCATCCACGTGTTCGCCACGCGCATCTACATAGCGATGGACACGACGCCGCGCGACTATGGCCTCGCTACGAGCTTGGGTACTGTTGCTGCGCTCATCGGAATCGTCGGCATCTACTACTACCACCGTGTCACGCGGGTGCAGCAGAAGTTCGCCACGATTACAGGCAAGGGCTACCGCCCGCGTCGCATGGACCTGGGCAAGTACCGTCCGTGGGCAGGGGCTGCGATCATCGGGTACTTCCTCCTGATGGTCGTACTGCCGTCTGTCGTATTGATCTACGCAAGCACGCAGACCTTCTTCAAACCTCCTTCCATCGAAGCCATCCAGGGAGGAAGCCTCGAGGCATACCGGGAGATATTCGGGCAGGATGCGTTCTGGATCGGGCTGAGGAACTCGCTCATGCTCATCGCGACCGTGCCCATCGCCACGATACTGCTGTCTGCGGTCGTCTCGTGGATCGTCGTGCGTTCCAAGGCGCCCGGCCGCGGCATACTCGATACGCTTGCGTTCGTGCCGTTCACCGCGCCGAGCATCGTGTTCGGACTGGCATTCCTGCTCATCGCGTTCTGGGTGGACTGGATACCGGTCTATGGGACGATATGGCTCATCGTCATCGTTCACGTGGCACGCTTCCTCGCCTACGGCACACGAGCGACGAACGGCGCGATGTTCCAGTTGCACAAGGAACTGGAGGAAGCAGGATCGGTGAGCGGCGTCGGCTGGCTCACGGTGTTCCGCCAGATAACGCTGCGTCTGCTTGTGCCATCGCTGATCGCTGGGTGGCTCTGGGTGGCCATCCATAGCGGGCGCGAACTGTCCATGGCGCTGCTGCTCAGCACACGCGACAGCCAGATACTCTCGCTCGTCGCATGGGGCGCGTGGGAGAACGGCCGCAGCAACGAAGCGGCAGCCGTCGGAATGATCCTCATGGCGATGATGACGGTCATCGTCATCATCGCGCGGATAGTGACGGTGCGTCTCACGAGAGAACAGGGTTAGGGAGAACGTATGGCTGCTACGGTACGAGTCACGGATCTGGAGAAGCAGTACGCCACGGACGAGGGAGCGGTGAATGCTGTTCGCGGCGTGTCGTTCGAGGTGGAGCATGGTGAGTTCTTCACGCTGCTCGGCCCGTCCGGCTGCGGCAAGTCCACGACGCTCCGGTGTATCGCCGGGCTGGAGAAGGCGAACGGCGGCGAGATCGTGATCGACGACATGGTGGTGATTTCGCGCAGTGGGGCGCATGTCCCGGCGCACCAGCGTCCCATCGGCATGGTGTTCCAGTCCTACGCCATCTGGCCGCACATGGACGTGTTCGACAACGTGGCGTTCCCCATCTCGCAGGGCAAGGGCAAGCTGCCCAAGGCCGAGGTCCGCGAGCGCGTGCTGGAGGCGCTGAGCCTCGTGCGGCTGGACGGGCTGGAGCGGCGTCCCGCGCCGCAGCTCTCTGGCGGTCAGCAGCAGCGGCTCGCGCTGGCACGGGCGCTCGTGCGGCAGCCGAAGGCGCTGCTGCTCGACGAGCCGCTCTCCAACCTCGACGCGAAGCTGCGCGACGACATGCGCGTCGAACTGAAGACGCTCACCGAGCGGCTGAACATCACCACGCTCTTCGTGACACACGACCAGCTGGAGGCGCTGACGCTCTCCGACAAGATCGCGGTGATGCGGGACGGCGAGATCGTCCAGCTCGGCGGGCCGAAGGACATCTACGACGACCCGAACTCACGGTTCACGGCGGAGTTCATCGGCACGACGAACCTGCTCGAAGGAACCGTCTCCAGCCGCGACGGTAGCATGATGCGCGTCGAGACGCCGCAGGGGACGATCAACTGCGCCGCGGTCGAACTGGTCGAGCCGGGCGACAGCGCGGCCATCGCCATCCGACCCGCCAACATCGGCGTCTCAGCCGAGCGGCGCGAGGCCGACAACGTCATCGAGGGCGAGGTCGAGACCGTCGTCTTCCTCGGCGACTCGCATGACTGCCGGGTCGACGTGGGCGGAGCGGTCATCCGCGCCTTCGTTCACGCATCTCAGCCGATCGCGCGGGGCGACCGCGTGTTCCTTTCGATGAGCGCGAACGACTGCCGGGTGCTCCCGGCGGAAGCCGCGTTCGTCGAGGCGGAGGAGGGCGGCGGGCCATCCGTGGGGGTGACTTCGGCTGCGCCGCCGTCCGTGGCGTAGCCTACGCCACCTCGCGGGCACGGAAGCCGTAGAAGCGCTCCGCGTTCTCGTGGAGGACCATCGCCTTCTCGGCGGCGGTCATCTCACACTCGAGCACTTCCTCGATCTCGTGGCGGACGCTCTCGCGGTTCACCTCGTGCGGGAAGTCGGATGAGTACATGAACGCCTCCGGCCCGGTGACCTTCACCGCGTACGGCAGCGAGAATTCGCCGCCCTCGCAGCCGACGTAGATGCGTCCCTCGCGGACCTGCCGCACGGTGTAGTCGAAGATGGACTCGCCGTCCTGCAGACGGATGTACTTCTCGTCCGGGTCGAACGGGATGTGGGTGGCCCAGGACTCGTCGAGGCGTTCGAGGCAGAGCAGGAACCAGGAGACGCCGCCCTCCAGGAAGCCGACGCGGATGCCGGGGAACTTGTCGTAGATGCCGTTCATGAGGATGCCGGCGAACGAGACCATGATGCCGAACGGGTGGCCGAGGCCGTGGACGGCGGGGTAGACGTTCATGTTGTCCAGCCCCATGCCGCTGTGGCAGCCGCCGTGGACGCCCAGGCAGCAGCCGAGGCGCTCCGCCTCCTCGAAGATGGGCCAGTACTCCGGCGAGCCGACGTGGGCCTTGAGGCCGGTGGACGGCAGCATCGCGCCGACGAAGCCGAGTTCCTGCACGGCGTGGCGCAGCTCGGCGACCGCGGCGGCGGGGTCCTGCATGGGGATGAGGGCCATGCCCTTGAAGCGGGGGTCGTTCTGCATGTAGGCGTCGTAGACCCACTCGTTGTAGGCGCGGCAGACGGCGATGGCCCAGTCGATGGAGACGATCTTGCCGTAGGCGAGGGCGGAGGTGGGGTAGAGAACGGAGGCGCTGATGCCGGCTGCGCCCATGAAGCGCTTCCAGCCCTCGGTGCCGGAGCGCTCGAACGAGCCGGGCGGGAGCTGGACGAGGGAGGCCGAGTGGAGGTGGTCGAGCGGCGGGAAGAGCCTCCCCAGCTCGAACGGCCCGCGCTCGCGGTAGCCGGGCGGCATGAGGGCGCTGATGCCCTCCGGGTCCTCGAAGAGATGTCCGTCCGCGTCGATGATGGTTTCGAGGTCAACGCTCGTCGTTGTCATGGGCCGCTCCTCCTGTGGTCATGCGTTCCGTTGCGGGGAGTATAGGCGAGCCCGCGTCCCGCCGCGAGGCGGAGCCAGTCGTCATACTTGTGCCCGCTGGCGTGGCGTTGTCATGCTGAGTGCATCCAAGGCGGTCTGGCAGGCCTTCCTGGCCAGCGTTGTCATGCTGTGTCCGCTCCTGCGCATCCGCCGCGCAGGCGTGAGTCTCACGGATCCCGCCGTTAAATGTGCGCCAAAAGTGGCCATTTTGGGCCATTCCACTCCTGCGGCCCGGTCCCGAGCCGGGGCATGCCTCCAGTCCGGACCTTGCACGATGGGGCATTGGGGACATTTCGGGACACGGTACTCCTGGTGTGCCGAATGGTCCTGTCGATGCCGGAGCCTCGCAGCCGGAACCATGGTAGGGCGGGCAGGCGCGACCGCGAAAGGGGCGGGTGTCACACAGGAGCGTTCTCGATGTGTAACGGTGCGGCTGTGGCTTGTACTCCTATAGGGGTGATCCTATACTCTTACGCACTAGTAAATTACGGCTGAACGCTGTCCAACAGGAGTGGTGCTGGATGAAGGCATTCTTGAGTCATTCGTCTGCTGACCGGGACTTTGTCCAAAGGGTGTACGATGCTCTTGAATCACAAACCGCATGGATAGACCGAGCGGAGATTGAATGGGGAGACGTATTCCTCGAAAGGATTGAAGAAGGAATCAAAACGGCATCCGATTTTGTTCTGTTTTGGAGTAAGCACTCTGCAGTGTCCGAATGGGTCAAACTTGAAACGAATATGGCCTTCATAGAACTAATGAATCGACGAGCTATCCGACTGAGAATAGTGCGATTAGATGAGACTGAATTGCCACTCCGGTTGCAACCGTTCCATTACCTGTCGGTTGCCAAATCGGAGAACCCTCTGGAAGAAGCCATCTCTGCCTTGCGGGGAGCACTATCCCAACCTACACAAGGAGTGCGCCACAGGTTTCTAAATCGTAACTCTGAACTAGGTCGAATTGAAGATCTGATTAACGATACGGAAACCAGGATTGTTTTGTTGCATGGATTTCTAGGAATTGGCAAAGGTGCCCTTGCTAACGAAGCATTTCGCAGGTTCTTCGAGGGTGCCTCAGTTGTTGAAGTGTCGGTTTATCCGGGTATGGGCTCAACAGAGTTGGCGTTGCATTTGCATCATAAAGCCTTCAGCGCTGTCCTTCCTGAAGTATCAAGAACGGAGGCTCTCGCGGCGATAGAGTCGGCAATAACAAAGATAATCAAACAACAGCAGTTTCTCGTTTTCCGCAATGTAAACCACTGGCTGGACGGTGAACGGAACTTACAAGAACCATTGCTGACAATCATTCGGCAAGCCATGAGCTTGGAGGAAACTACCCGCCAACCGATAATATTGACATCAACAAAGTTTCCCCGGATGCCGATAGACTTATCCCGCTGTATGTCTAATATCCGCGTTGACGGTTTGACGAACGACCACGTTACGGCACTAGTGTCTCTGTGGTTTGAATTGTCAAAAGGAGAGAGATTGGAGCACAATAAGCTGTCTCAAATCTCTTCGCATCTCCATGGCCATCCTGTGGCTGCAAAGGTTGCTAGTAGCCTAATTGGTCAATTCGGTGTTGAACACCTGTTGGCATACCCGCGAGAACTAGTGAACTTACGAAGAGATCTGGCTAAAGCCCTAATCGGTGATTTAGTTTTGTCGTCAGCTACCGCAAACCTGATGGAAATGTTGGCACTTATTGGTGTGCCTTTGCCTTCGAAAGTGCTGGTCGATATCCTATCCCTCGATGAAGAAACATTTCAAGATGCCGTTAGTAGCGCGACAGGGGCTGGCATTGCTGAAACTACAGATTCAGGTTATTTGACATTGCACCCTTTGATCGCTGATCATTTTTGGCGCACTCATCTGGACCATGACGACTATCGGGAACGCGCAGCAAATGCAGCAACTATCGTGCGGCAATACTTCGATGGCTTGCCTACTGATTCGGTATCTTTTGTATCACTGCTACCGAGTGTGTTTCGCTTATACGTTCTATCTGATAACTTGGAAGAAGGACGCAAGATTAGGAGTGACTTGAGAGGTGAACTTGCTCAAGCTGCAATAACTCATTACAACCGCCGACAGTATGCTGTCGCGGAAACGTTTATTTCCGAAATACTGGAGGGCGACCCTGCGAATTGGAGCATGCGTCAATACTTGACACGAATCCGCATCCGGCAACGGCGGTGGAACGAAGCTGACGAACTGATTGAAACCTTGTTATTCGAGCGGCCTTATGACATTGGGATGAAACATGTTCGCGGATGGAGACTGCTGCGCGAACAGAGGTTCGACGAGGCTCTGAAGATTTTTGCCGAAGTGCTCGCTGCGAGAACTGATCACGTGGCTTCACTAAGACACGCTGCCGAATGCCTGTACCGTCTGGACCGAATACCAGAAGCGTTGGAGTTTCTGGAAAGGTCAAAACAAATTGAATCTGACAATCCCTATACCTTAGATCTGGAAGCCCGGATCTATGAAGAAACAAAGGACTTTGAGCGAGCGCTTCTGGCGGCGGGTCTCGCTGTGGTCCGAAACCCGAAGGATTGGGGATTGAGACATCGAAGGGCACGAATTTTATCGGCCTTGGGACGGAGTACTGAGGCGGTTACAGAAGCAGTAGAAGCAGTTCGAATTGGACCAGAACAGTTTACTGCTCGCAGCACATTGGTTTCACTCCTCCTTGATGAAGGTCAATTCGCAGAAGCGCTGCAACACATTGAGGCATTGGGGAACCAGGCGATAAATGCACACGAGCGACATATTTCAGTGCACTTGAATGCCAGGTGCTTGTATATGAGTGGAAACTTAGAGGGTGCATTGGAGATGGTTGAACAGCAAGTTCGCCGACGAGTCAATTTAGCACCGAGTTATGGACTCTTGGCTCAAATTCGGTTGGCGCAATACGCGCGAATGACAGATCGTTCGTCGGCCTCGGCTCAAATCCTGTTGGAACAAGCTAAGTCTGCTGTAGCGAACTGCGAGGCTCAGAAAGACCATGATCCCAATATCGTGAATGAACTGTGGAACAGAATCAGATACTTCGAATCTCTGTCATGAATGGGGAAGTGGTTCTGACTGGCGAAAGGGGGGGCGAGGATCTTGTCCTAGGGGTGAGGAGGCTAGGAGAGATGATGTTGTGTTTCACGTCGCCTTGCTGCTCGGTTACTTTGGCCCTCTGTCATGTTGGTTTTTATAGCGCGCCGTAGGCAGGCTTGGGTTCCTACCTCGCAGTAACGAGGGTTCCGGCGAGATGCAAGAAGGGCTGCGCCACACGCGATGTGCGGCGCAGCCCTTCTCGTCAGGTCCGCCGGGGGTGGGCGGTTCCCGCCTGCGCGGGAACGACGGAGGGCGGCTGTTACTTGTCCGTCCAGACCGTCGCGAAGTCGAGGTTGCGGCGGTAGTTGTCGACGGGCACCTGGATGCCCTTGATGTAGTCGCGGACGACGGTGTGGGTGTTCTCCGTGTAGAGCGGCGCCGAGTAGACGTGCTCCACCGCGAAGTACTGCTCCATCTCCCGCGCGATGTCCACGCGCTCTTCGATGGTGGCCGCTGCAGCCAGGCGTACGAAGAACTCGTCCACATTCGTGTCGTCGTGCTTCGGTTCGGCGGCAGCGTTCGTGCTGACGCTCGCTATGGTTGAGAAGTACTCGCTCGGCACGGCGACGGTTGCACCGCCATGCTGCATGTCGTACGAACCATCGAGCGTCCTGGACGCTCGCGTCGCGTCGTCCACGAGCTGGAGGTCGACGCTGATGCCGAGGGCTTCCAGCTGGCCGGCTACCGGCTCGCACATGTGCACCCAGAGCCTGCGGCACATGTACTCGAGGTCGAAGCCATCCGGGTAGCCCGCCTCGGCCAGCAGCGCCTTGGCCTGCTCGCGGTCGGCTGCCTTGGTCTCGGTGCTCCAGCCGGGCGTGTCCATGAGGCCGGGCGTCGCCCACAGGGTGTCCGGGTCGAACATGCCGACCCGCTTGGCGAAGCCGCCGAAGGTCACCTGGATGAGTTCCTCGCGGTCAAGCCAGAGGTGTATGGCGCGCCTGACTCGCACGTCCTTTACCGGACCCTCACGGATAGAGTTGAATGCGAGCGGGATGAAGCTGGACTGGCCCATCTCCAAGATCGTCACCTCCCCTTCCGAGAAGCTGGAGAGGATGGCCGCTTCGCGCTCGGGGGTGAGCTGGAAGCCGCCGCCGCGGGCTGTGGCGTCCAGGCGTCCCGTCCGGAAGGCGGTGTCCATGCCGGACTGGTCGGGAGTGACGTAGAAGTCGATGCCGTCGAGGTAGGGAAGCTGGTTCCCGTTCTCGTCTGAGAGGTAGTACTGGTCGAACCGGCGCACCTTTATGACGCTGCCGGGCCGGTACTCCTCCAGGAAGAATGGGCCGAGCCCGACGAGCCCGATGTCCAGCGGGGTGACGTTGACGTTCCCGGCCTGAATCTCAGGTTCCATCAGGTGGCGCGGGTGCTGGATGAGCTGGTTGTCGATGGCCAGCAGCTGGTCGAAGTCGAAGACCGGGCTCTTGAGGTTGATGACGACGGTGAGGTCGTCGGGGGCCTCGACGCTTTCCACCCACGGGACGAAGTCCCAGTTGGTGGGGCGCCTCGAGTTCTCCCCGACCGTCACGCCAAAGACCATCAGGTCAAGCCAGAACTTCACGTCCCCGGCGGTGAGCTGAACGCCGTCGTGCCAGTAGACATCGTCGCGCAGCGTGAATGTCCAGGTGGTCTTTTCGTCGTTAGAGGAGTAGTCGGTTGCCACGCCGTAACAGATCGACGCGCCGTCGTCCCAGCACTGTTTAAGCATGTTCCCCATGCCGAAGATGGAGCCTCCGGGCTGGAGGATGCTGATGGTGCCGGAGCGGGACACGTCCCAGCCCAAGGGCGGGTCGGCGCGTGTGGAGAAGTTGACGATGCCTCCGTAGGGGGCCTCCTCCATCATCATGGCCGTCGGGGTGGGGGCAGGGGCCGCATCGCCGCCGCTGTCCGACGGCGCGGCAGTTGCTTCCGGCTGCTGCGCCGAGGTGTCCGGGGCGCTGGTTGGGGTGGGGTCAGGCTCGTCGTCCGACGTACAGGCGGCCAGCGCCATGGTGAGGGCGATGATGCTCGTAAGGAGCACCAGCGCTTTGAGCACGCGATTGTTGATGGTCATCGGAATCCTCCCTTGTGCCTTGCCGGATGCACTGTCGTCCTGCTACTCCGACGGAGCGGGGGCGACGAATGTGATGGGTGCAGTTGCCAACGAGCCCATGCTGCCCTCAGCGCGGACGGTATACGTGCCAGGGGCGGAGCTGATGCGGTCCATCCTGAACCGTCCGCGTTGGGTTGATTCGAACGTTCCGTACGGGGATGCATCGACACCACCGACGGTGCCGGGGCCGTAGACGTCGGTGTGGAAGATGATGAGGACGGACTCGCCGGGCTGGAAGCCCCAGCCGGTGACGGTGAAGGTGCGCTCGGAGCCGAGGGTGTAGACGGCCTTATCGAGCGAGATGCCGGCGGCGGATACAGGCGCGGAGTCGCCGGGAGGGCCCTGAGCGCCGTCGGCGCCTGCGGGTCCTGCGGGGCCGGCAGGCCCGGCTGCTCCCTGTGGTCCCTGTTGTCCCGCGGGTCCTGCGGGGCCTGCCTGTCCCGCTTCGCCCTGGCATGCCGTAGCAACCAGTGCGACCGCGAGCATCAGAACGCAGATGACTGGAATCATTCGCATCGGAGTTCCTCCCTCTCATGCGCATTCGGGGTCAGCCGGACAGCCACCGCCGCCGCCATTCACCCGCCCGGCATAACCTCCCGTCATGCCGGAGCGCGGCGCATTGTAGATAGGCGTAAAGCGCCTGTCAAATGAACAGATATATATAGAATCAGTACGCTAGCACGCTGTTTTTCAGCGAATTCCAGCAAACCACAACCAGACGTCTTGCCGTCTCACTGTCCTCTAAAGAAGCCACCAGCAGGGAGCGTATATCCTGTTCAGAGCACGCTTGTGCACCGGAAATTGCTCTGATGTCCACCCTCACGAATGAGTTCGGCCAACCCATCGGGCCTGTCATACCCGGGTGGACACCGCCTGCGCGTCCTGTCCGCACGACGATGCAGGGGGCATATTGCACGGTGGAGCCGTTCGACATAGACGCGCACCTGGCGGAGCTGTTCGAGGCGTTGTCGGCGATCGAAGCGGACTGGACGTACCTGCCGTACGGCCCGTTCGACGACATCGCCGCGTTCCGGGAGTGGGCGCAGGCGAGGTGCCTCGGCGACGATCCGCTGTTCTACACCGTGCGCGACAACGAGACCGGTAAGGCCGGCGGCGTGGCCAGCTACCTCCGCATCACGCCCGCTTCCGGCACCATCGAGGTGGGGCATATCCACCTCGGCCCGGCGCTCAAAGGCAGCCGGACGGCGACCGAGGCGATGTTCCTGATGATGGAGTACGCCTTCTCGCTGGGGTACCGGCGGTACGAGTGGAAGTGCAACGCGTTGAACGAACCCTCTCGGAACGCTGCGCTCAGACTGGGGTTCGTGTTCGAGGGCAGGTGGCGGCAGGCGACCGTCAACAAGGGGCGTAACCGGGATACGGACTGGTTCTCGATCATCGACGCCGACTGGCCCCACCTGCGGGAGGGGTTCAGGCGGTGGCTCGACCCGGCCAATTTCGACGACGACGGGCGTCAGCGGCGCCGGTTGCAGGAGTGCGTGGCGTCCGGGGGTTAGGCATACCCCATCCGAGGGCACCCACAAGGGATGCCCCTACACCAGGCTGGCCCAATCCCGGCCCCGCACCACCCCCACAGTACCCTCACCCTAACTCTCTCCCCTTGTAGGGAGAGGGGATACACCCGCTGCCGTTATAACTGGTGTAATCTTGCGCCGGAACCCCATGCGGGGAGGGTGCGGGTATGCATTTCGACCTGACGGGCAGAGTCGCCGTCGTTACCGGCGGGAGCCAGGGCATCGGGCGCGGGATCGCGCTGACGCTGGCGGAGCACGGGGCGGACGTCGCCATCGTGGCTCGCGTGCCGGAGGCGGTCATGGGCGGCACGGAGCGCATCCACCGTCCCGTCGAGCCGGTCGTGCAGGAGATCGAAGCGCTGGGCCGCAAGGGGATGGGCGTGCTCGCCGACGTGCGGGACTCGGAGCAGGTGCAGGGCATGGCGGCGCAGATCACCGAGGCGTTCGGCCGCGTCGATATCCTTGTGAACAACGCGGGCGCGACATGGGGCGAGACGTTCAAGATGGCCCCGCTGCTGGAGCTGACGCCGCGCGACTTCCAGGAGTGCCTGCGACTGAACCTGGTGAGCCAGTTCCTGTGCAGCAGCGCGTTCGCGGCGGGGATGGTGGAGCGCGGCGAGGGGTGCATCATCAACCTGGCGTCGATCTCCGGGCAGGGGCCGAGCCCCGGCAACGGCGCGTACGGCGCGTCGAAGGCGGGCGTGCTTTCGCTCACGCAGACGATGGCCGTCGAGTGGGCGCCCGTGCGCGTGAACGCCATCGCGCCCGGCAGCGTGGACCATTCCGACCGCGCAGCCGTCCACCCATACGCACGGGGCCGCGCGCCAGTCGCACAGACGACCGCGGTGGGGCGCGGCGGCACGGTGGAGGACATCGCCGCCGCTGCGTTGTACCTTGCGTCCGACGAGGCGTCGTACGTCACGGGGACGGTTATCAACGTGAACGGCGGGCGGCAGCCCGGATAGGACAGTCCCTGAACAGGAAAGGGGAGCGAAAGGAGCAGCCATGACGACCGAGGTAAAGACGCTGGTGGTGGACGCGGACGCGCACGTCGTGGAGTCGCCCCGTACGTGGGACTTCCTGGACGCGGACGAGGAGAAGTACCGCCCCGCGCTGTTCAGTTCGCCCGACCGTCCGCAGAGCGAGTTCTGGGTGATAGACGGCAAGCCTCGCGGCACGAAGCTGCCCACGCTCGCGGAGAAGCAGCTGGAGGAGCTGTCGAAGCGCTCCGGCTACAACGTCGTGACCGCCGTCGCCGCTCGCGAGATGGACGACGTGCAGCTGCGGCTGAACCACATGGACGAGCTCGGCGTCGACGTACAGGTGCTCCACAACACGCTCTGGATCACGAACATCGCCGAGCGCCCGGACACGGAGGCTGCGCTCACGCGGTGCTGGAACCGCTGGATGGCGGACGCCTACCACAAGGGGCAGGGCCGCCTCCGCTGGTCGTGCGTGCTGCCGACGATGACGATGTCTGAGGCCATCGTGCAGATGCGCTACTGCAAGGAGAACGGGGCGGTCGCGGTCTGTCTGCGGGCGCACGAGGCGAACCGTCACCTGGTCGACCCGTACTTCTACCCGCTGTACGAGGAGGCGCAGCGCCTCGACCTCGCGATCGTCGTTCACGTCTCGAACGCTGACGCGTGGCTGTCGGATCGGCTGAAGTCGTCGTACGACATGGGGTCGAGCTTCTCGAACCTGCGGGTGCCGACGGTGACGAGTTGCCACGAGTACATCATGAGCGAGGTGCCGACGCTGTTCCCGGAGCTGCGCTGGGGGTTCATCGAGGTGAGCGCGCAGTGGGTGCCGTGGCTGGTGAAGGAGGCGCGCCGCCGCGCGCGCAAGCTGAGCCGCGACGTGCCGTACGACATCTTCCCGGAGTACCGCATCTACGCCGCGTGCGAGACCGACGACGACCTGCCGTTCATCCTGAAGTACGCGGGCCCGGACAACATCGTCATCGGGACGGACTACGGCCACACGGACATCTCGAGCGAGACGGACGCGATCGGCATCTTCCGCTCTACCGACTACGACATCACCGAGGAAGAGAAGATCAAGATCCTCTCGGACAACCCGCGCAGGCTGTACGCGTTGTAGGGGGCTCGAATCACGCTCTCGGCTCCGCGTGCAGGCAGGTAAGCGATGGAAGTTCTGAACAGGATCGGAGTGTGGTCGGCAGCGAGATTGTCCCTTGCCGGAGGCGTAGTCCTCGGGTTGATCGCCGGGATCATCTATTCCTTCGGCGGCGCCATCATCGACATACTCGTCAGTGCAGGGTGGGTAACTACGGACGAAACGCCCGGGCTGAGCTCCGGGACGGCACTTGCCTTTGGCGCTCTACTTGGAATGCCGGTTATCGGCGGAGTTGCGGGGCTCGTGACGGGAGCATTCGGAGCCTGGCTGTACAACTCGGTGGCCAGCCGAGTTGGAGGCGTCAAGATCGATCTCCAACGATAAGCTCCGCCCTTCAAGGGTGAGGGGATTCGGTTCACTCTCCAGCAGCGCCGCTCTCGAACATCTGCGTGACCGTGGTGTCGTCGAGGCCGATGACCTCGGAGAGGACGTAGCGCGTGCCCTCGCCGTATTCGGGGGCGGATGCTGACGGGAAGTATGGCTCCGCGTCGCTCAGGATGAACGGCGCACTCTCCACGACCCCACCGTCCGGGAAGCGTCGGTAGAAGCCGCGGCTGGCCATCTGTGGGTCGTCGTCGATGAGCTGTCCGGCGTGCAGCACCGGGCTCGCGGCGACGCCTGCGGCCTGCAGGGCCTCCGCCGCGTCTTGTGGGCCGTGCTGCGTTGTCCACGCCTCGATGGCCTCGTCGATCTCGTCGTGGCGGGCCATGCGTCGGGGGGCGTCGGCGAAGCGGTCGTCGTCGGCCCAGGCGTCGCGTCCGATGAGGCGGCAGAGCGCGGCCCACTCGTCGTTCGAGGCGACGGTGAGCGCGCACCACTGGTCGTCGCCGTCGCAGCGGTAGACGCCCTGCGGCGCGAGGTGGCGCGAGCGGCTGCCGGTGCGCGCGGGCTCCTCGCCGTTCGCCTCGTACTCCAGCAGCGCGGGGCCGAGGAAGTTGATGGTCGATTCGAGCTGGCGGAGTTCGATGTGCTCTCCCTGTCCGGTGACGTTGCGCCGGTGGAGCGCGGCGAGCAGCGCGACGAGCGCGTGGCCCGCGTTGCACGTCGTGTCCGCGTAGGCGAAGCCGACGTCCGTGATGTCGCGGTGGGAGTAGCCGATGAGGCCGTCGAGCGCGGCGCGCGCCTGGAAGTAGGAGCCCAGCCCCTTGTAGAGGCGGTGTGGGCCGGTCTTGCCGAGGGCGGGCATGCTGAGGGTGATGATGCGCGGGTTGATCTCGGCGAGGCGCTCCGGCGTGAAGCCCCAGTTCGGCAGCACGTCAGGCCCGAAGTTGTCGACGACGATGTCGCTGCGCTCAACGAGCCGCACGATAGCGTCGCGCGCCTCCTGGAAGCTCATGTCGAGCGCGAGGGAGCGCTTGCCGACGTTCAGGTTGTTGAAGCTGACGACAGAGTCCGGGCTCATGTTGCCGCGGTTGAGCGCAGCGCCTTTCTTGAAGCGCTCGATCTTGATGACCTCCGCTCCGTAGGCGGCGAGCCACTTCGTGTGGAGCGGCCCAGCGATGACCCATGTGAAGTCGCAGATGCGGAGGCCTTCGAGGGGAGGGACGCTGGATTCTCGCTTTCGCGGGAATGACGGAGAAGGAGGCGGGAATGAGAGGGATGGTCGTAGGGAGAGGGGGCCAGACCCCTCGCCGAGGGCGGGCGCGGGCGCGCCTTCGCGGAGGCCGCCGGCGAAGCGGTAGGGCGGGCCCGCGTCGGTGAGGGTTGTGCCGTCGTGGGGGGTGGATTCCCGCTTTCGCGGGAATGACGGGACAGGAAGGGCGATCTTGCGGAAGAAGCCTTCGTCCGCGAGCTGGGGGTCGGTGGTGAGCTCGCCGACGCTGTTGAACGCCATGAGCATGATGCCGCGGTCCTGCGCCTCGTGCATGAGCGTGCGGGCGTCCATCGTACGGAAGAAGCGGTCGAGGAGGGGTTCCAGTTCGGCTAGGCCTGCCGTCCGCGCTGCAGGGTCGAGCCAGCGCTCGTCCCGGAGCCCCTCGCTGTGTCCGTGGGATTCGAGCCAGTCGAGCAGCAGGGGCCACTCGCGGTCGGAGCTCTGGCTGAGCAGTTGGAAGCGGACGAGGCCGGGGTTGCACTCCCAGATGCGGCGGTAGCGCTTGCCGCTGGAGCCCTGGCCGTGTCCCGCGCGCTTGATGAGCGTCTTGTGCGTCACGTACATCGGCATGACGTCGTACTGCATGAGCGCGATGCCTTCCTGTAGCGACACATCCACGAAGCCGCCTTCGCCGGTGGCGTCGCGGCGCGCGAGCGCGAGCAGGATGCCCGCCGCAGCGTGGGCCGAGGTCTGGTGGTGCGCGAAGCCCTCGCCCATGCTGTTCGGCGGGTCCTCCGGGAAGCCCATGCGGTACATCAGGCTGCCCGCCGCCTGCGCGACGAGGTCGGACGACTTCCAGTGCGCGCGGGGGCCGCTCGCACCGAAGCCGGTGATGCGCGCGTGGAGCAGGCCGGGATTGACGGCCCGCAGCGCATCGTGGTCGAGCGATGGGGACGACTCGTCCTCGATGAGCACGTCCGCTGACTCGACGAGCCGCTCGAACGTGTCATAGCCCTCGGGGGTCTCGCGGTCGAGCACGACGCTCTTCCTGCCACGGTGGAAGTGGAGGAAATGGAGGCTGACGGAGGGGTCAGAGTGCATGAGCGGCGGGAGGCGGCGCTCCTCGGAGCCGCCGGGGGGTTCGACGTCGAACACATCGGCCCCGAGATCGGCGAGGAGTTTGGCGCAGTACGCGCCTCGTTCGCCCGTCAGGGCTATGACGCGGATGCCGTCGAGCGAGGGCACGAGAGCATCACCTGCGCTAGCCCGTGCTCAGCATGAGCACCCAGCTGGGGACGGCGTCGAAGCCGAGCGCCACGAGGCAGTTCTCCAGCCCCGGCACCTGGCGCTCGCCCGCGCGTCCCATCACCTGCATCGCGCCCTCGCGGACGTGGCCCATGCCGTGCAGCCGACCCTCGCCCTGGCTTCCGCCGAACGTCGTCACCGGCAGCGCGCCGCCGGGCCCGATGCGCCCGTTCCTCGTGAACTCGTGCGCCTCGCCCTTGCCCGCGAACCCCAGCTCCTCCAGCCATTTCCAGACCACGGGGCTGAAGCCGTCGTAGAGCTGCGCGGCCTGCACGGCCTCACGGCCGATGCCTGAGGCCTCGAAGATGGCGTCGCCGCGTTCGCGAGTGCTCACGAACCCCGATATGTACGCGGGTTTGTGGGGCAGGGCAGTGGCCCGGTCGGCGGTCGTCAGTACGACGGCGCCCGCGCCGGTCACGGGGATGTCGTAGTCGTAGAGGCACATCGGCTCGTAGACCCATCGCGACGAGAGGTAGTCGTCGAGCGAGAGCGGCTTGCCGCGCCAGTAGGCGTAGGGGTTCAGTTGCGCGTGCTCGCGCAGCGCGCTGACGACGTCGAACAGCTCCTCGCGGGTTGCGCCGTAGTCGTGCATATAGCGCTGGAGCCACAGCGCCATCGCGCCGATGCCGACGCCATAGGGCGCGGTGTACTGCTCCGGCCCACCCGACGCCGACGACTCGGAGGCCGCGTAGCGCACGCCGGGGCGCTCGTACATCGCGCGGAGGCAGAGCACGTAATTCGCCGTTCCGGTGACGAGCGACTGTATCGCCGCCGCGACGGCATCCCCGACGACGCCCCGGTTGAAGTCGGACGCCCAGCGCAGGTTCAGACCGAGTGCGCTCCCCATGTAGCGCTCACTGATCTCGTCGACGCCGTCCCAGTGGAACGCAGAGGCGTTGGGCGCCTTCGGCGTGCCGGCGTAACCGTCGATGTCGGCAGGCGTCAGTCCAGCATCGGCGATAGCGTTCACCGCCGCTTCCATCGCAACGTTCGGCAGGCTGCGCCCGGATTTGCGCTCCATCTGCGTATAGCCGACGCCGACGATGGCGGTCTTATTGCGGAGCGCGGGGTCCATCAGGCGCCTCCCTCGGGGCGGAACTGCGGCACGGCGACGCCGTCGCCACGGTCCTCGAATGCGACCTCGACCCGCATCCCGATGCTGGCCTCGTCCGGCGTGCAGTCGATGAGGTTCGTGGTGAGGCGGAGGCCGGACTGCTCGTCGAGTTCGACCTGCGCGACGAGGTAGGGCGGGTCGAAGCCGCGCATGTAGCTCTCGTGCATGGTGGCGTAGGAGTAGACCGTGCCGCGTCCGCTCATTGCCACCCATCGCAGTTCGCCGAGGCAGCGCGTGCAGGTGGGGCGGGGCGGGAAGACGTAGCGGGCGCAGGCGTCGCAGTACGGCAACTCAAGCGCGTGCCGCGCTGCGGCGTCCCAGTAGGGCTGCGACTCCGGGTCGGGGATGGGGATGGGGCGGGCGTTCGTGGTCATCGTCCGCCTACAGCCCGTAGAACGCCTTGGGGTTGTCGTACAGGATCTTGTCGACCGTGGACTGCGGGATGTCGCCGTTGTCGGCGCGCTGCTGCAGGAGCTTCTGGAACTCCAGCTCCTTGGACTGGTCCTGGTGGGTATAGTCCGAGCCCGCTAGCAGGTTGTCTTCACTGATGTAGCGCAGCGCGTAGGGCAGGTCCTCGTCTATCTGCACGGTCACGTAGATGCGGTTGGCCTTGAAGATGTCATCCGCGAGAGTGAACGACGGGTCGGAGCCGATGTTCGACTCCTGGCTGCGGGCGAGCCTGCGGCGCAGGTCGTAGTCGACGAACGGCACCCACGAGACGCCGGACTCGATGCAGCCGAACCGCAGTTTCGGGAACCTGTCAGGCACCCGGTGGAGGATGAGCGAGTAGATTCCGTGGATGGCGGGCATCCGCAGCTTGATGAACGCCCCGTAGGAGAGCTCCCGCGCGGGCGTGTAGTCCGGTGTCCCGGAGCCGAGGTGGAAGCAGATGGGCATGTCCAGCCGCTCGGCCTCCTCGTACAGCGGGAAGTAGTACGGGTCGGCGCTCCACTTGTCGGCTTCGAGGTCGCCCTTCTTCAGCACACCGCACGCGCCGTTGTCCTTCGCGAAGCGCAGCTCCTCGAGCGCGGCGTCCATGCTCCGCGCCGGAGGCACGCATACCCAGCGCAGCCGCCCGTGCGACTGCGCGCAGCGGTCGGCCAGCCAGCGGTTGTAGCTGCGGGTGATGGCGAGCTCCGTCTCCGCCGAGTCCGACGGCTCCACGAGGAAGAGCGACGGGTAGATGACCTGCGTCTGCGTGCCGAGTTCGTCCATGTGGCGCAGGCGCGTTGGCACGTCCAGCAACTCGCGGGCCTCGAGCGGCGTGCCGCTCTTGCCGTCGTCGCGGATGCGGCGATGCTTGCGCTTGCCGTTGACGAGCCAGTAGCGCACGGGCGGACGGTTCGGGTCCGGGTTGGACGGGTACTGCGTTGTGGGCTTGTACGCCTCGTCCTCAGGAGCGATGAAGTCCCACGTGTCGTCGGTCTCGTCGACGTGCGTGTCGCTGTCTATGACTCGGAACTGCTCCGCCATGGCGCGCCTCCCCCGTACGGTGGGGCGCAGTATAGCCTGCGCCCCTGTCCTCGTCATGCCTGTGCAGACAGGTAGAATGACAGAGGGCCATTGCCCACACACCTGGGGTTGGATGATGCGTGATTACCCAGTGGAACTGGAAGAAGACGACGGCAGCACCCTGGTAACCGCGCCCGACTTCCCGGAACTCACCACGTTTGGGGAAGACAGGGACGATGCGCTCATGCGCGCGGTGGATGCGCTCCAAGAGGCCATCGCGGCCCGGTTGCACGGCGGGCGCGACATCCCCGAGCCCTCGCAGGGCGAGGTGCGAGTGGTGCTGCCAACTCGGAACCACTAGTAGGTGCTGGTGCAATCGTATCCCTGACCGGGCGACCAAACCGCTCACGCGCCCCTCCCGGTGCGGTATCCTATGAGGCGCAAGGAACCCCCGTTATTCGAACGGCGTCCGCCACTGCGGGCGCCGACGCATGTACAGCACTGGACGGCACATGACGGAAACAGCCCAGTCCCACCTCCGCAATATCGCTATCGTCGCCCACGTCGACCACGGCAAGACCAGCCTCGTCGACGCGATGCTGCGCTACAGCCGCGTCTTCCGGCCGGACCAGCAGGTAGACGAGCTCATCATGGACTCGGACCCGCAGGAGCGGGAGCGCGGCATCACGATCCTGGCGAAGAACACCGGCATCCGGTACGGCGACGTTACTATCAACATCATCGACACGCCGGGCCATGCCGACTTCAGCGGCGAGGTCGAGCGCGTCGTGAACATGGCCGACGGCTGCCTGCTCGTCGTTGACGCGGTCGAGGGACCGATGCCGCAGACGCGCTATGTCCTGCGCATCGCGCTCAAGCAGGGGCTGCGGCCTATCCTCGTCATCAACAAGATCGACCGGCCGACGGCCGACGCTTCAGCCGCCCTGTCGGCGGTACAGGACTTGTTCCTGGAACTCGCGACGGACCCCGACCAGCTCGACTTCCCGGTGCTGTACACGTCGGCGCGCAACCAGTACGCGCTCGACGATGAGACCGATACGCCGAAGGACATGGGGCCGCTGTTCGACGCCATCGTCGAGCGCGTGCCTGCTCCCGTTGCCGACCCGGACGCGCCGCTGCAGATGCTCGTGGCCGCGCTGGACTACGACAATCACCTTGGCCAGATCGCGGTCGGGCGCGTCTCGCGCGGGCGTATCGCGAAGGACGAGCAGGTCGTGCTGCTGGGCCAGGACGACAGCGCATCCCCGTACCGTGTGGAGCGGCTGTTCACCTTCCGCGACCTCGCTCGGCACCCGATCGAGTCGGCGTCCGCCGGTGAGATCGTGGCGCTGTCCGGCCTGCGCGGCGTCCGCATCGGCGACACGGTTGCATCGCCTGCCGCGCCGGAGCCACTAGAGCGCATGAAGGTGGAAGACCCCACGGTGCGGATGACGTTCAGCGTCAACACGTCGCCGTTCTCGGGGCGGGAGGGCCAGTACGCGACCTCCCGCATGCTGTGGGACCGGCTACAGCGCGAATTGCAGACGAACGTGGCGTTGCGCGTGGAGCGCACCGACAGCGCGGACGAGTTCCTCGTGAGCGGTCGCGGCGAGCTCCACCTGTCCGTCCTCATCGAGAAGATGCGGCGCGAGGGCATCGAGTTCCAGGTGTCCCGTCCCGAGGCCGTCACGAGCGTCATCGGCGGGAAGTTGCACGAGCCCTACGAGCTGCTCTTCGTCGAGACGCGCGACGACTACATCGGGCCCGTCACGCAGGAGCTGTCGTCGCGCCTGGCGCAGATGATGGACATGCAGAGCGACGGCTCAGGCAACGTGCGCCTGGAGTTCCGGCTCCCGACGCGCGGTCTCATCGGGTTCCAGAGCTTCTTCATGCGGGCCAGCCGAGGCAACGGCCAGATGAGCACGGAGTTCAGTGGCCTGGAGCCGGTCACCGGCGAGGTGAAGGCTGCGCGCGCCGGTGCGGTGGTCTCCGCCGAGAGCGGCGTCGCCGTCACCTACGGCCTGCAGAACGCGCAGGAGCGCGGCGAGACGTTCGTGGAGCCGCAAACGCCGGTCTACCAGGGCATGATCGTGGGACGGCACAACCGTGAGCGCGACATGGACCTGAACGTCTGCAAGGAGCGCAAGATGACCAACATGCGCTCCGCGACGCAGGAGATCGTCGAGCGGCTCGCGCCCGCCGTGAAGTTCAGCCTTGAAGAGGCGCTCGGCTTCATCAACGACGACGAACTCGTGGAAGTGACGCCGAAGAGCTTCCGCATGCGGAAGCGAATCTTGAACCCGGACGAACGGTACCGCGTGCAGCGCGCCCGCGCGAGGGCAGGGAGCTAGCGAGACCTAGCCTTCTGTACGTGACGTATCGTCTGGGGTGCTGGCAGTACTCACGGCCAGTCGCTGAGCCAGCTGCTCACGTCGTTGCTGGTGAAGGGCTGAGCGTCAGTGGGCACGCGGAACACGACTGCATCCGCATCCGATGCGATGACCGCACCTTTGAAGCCGCGCCGCGCAAGTTCGGATAGTGCAGCGCCGAGGCTACTGTCGTTCCGCTCTGCCAGCGACCGCGCAGCCGCGAGCACTTCGTCGTCGATGTTCAGCGTCGTCCGCATGATGGCGTCATTTTATCAGCGCTTCGGGGCGTACCACTGACACCCGACCCTTACGCAAGCGCTCCGCCGCTCCTACCATGGTGGGGACTCAGGCGTAACTCTAGCTGTTCACGTAGACGCTGTCGGCGTGGCGGCCGTCCTGCTGGCGGTCGCGGAGGGCCTCGTAGTTGACGCGCTGGTTCTTGATGGCCGGGTCCGTCGCGGCGTTCCGCATGATCTCCAGCGGCTCTTCGCTCACCGACTCGAACCAGTAGGGCGTGCCCTTCGGGATGAACAGCGCGTCCTTCGGCCCCAGCTCGACGGACTCGCCGTCCTTGCCGTAGAACTTCGCGCGGCCTGCCAGCACGAACCAGACAGCGTCCTGCCCGGAGTGCGCATGCAGGTTCGTCTCGCCGCCGTCCGGGCTGACGACCTGCACGTTCACGCTGAGCAGCCCGCTGTTGGCCAGCATCGAGCTCCGCTTGGGCGAGCCTGCCAGGTCAGGGGTCTCGTACCGGATCGCTTCCATCCCGCCGATGGTCTCTCGTTCCATGGGCATGCGCCTCCTCCTCGCTCGTGCGTTCGCTGGGCCAACCATACGCCTGTTCGTGCCGCGTGTCGTATAGTGCGGGCACCACCCGAGGAGGCGCGCCATGAGCGACGGCGACCTGAAGATAGGGTTCATCAAGCCCGGCGCGGGGAACACGCATTACGACGAGTTCGCCGCCATGATTCCGCCCGGCATAGACCTGGAGATGGTCGAGCTCGGCGTCCTGCGCACTGCACTTACCGACTTCGCAGGGCGGGCCGACGCCATCCTCGAGCGCGCCGTCACTCAGACTCGCGAGTCAGGCTGGCAGGGCGTCATCATCCCCGGTGCGCCGGTCGAGGTGCAGAACCCCGGCCTGCGTGCGCGGCTGGCGGAGGCGCTGGACGTGCCGTTCACGACGGCGCTCGGCGCAGGGGAGAACGCGCTTCGGGCGTTCGGCGCGAGCCGCATCCTGCTGCTTACCCCGTTCGACGCGTACATGAACTCGCTCGTCGTGCCGCACCTGACCGCAGCCGGGTTCGACGTGCAGCTCGCCGACCTCGGCTTCAACAGCGAGCAGGAGGCGGTCGACCTCGACTCGAGCGTCGTGTTCGACATGGCCCGCGGCGCGGTGCGGGCTGCGGACGGCGTGCAGGCGATCTACTTCCAGGGCGCGGTGCTGAACCCGCTGCCGGTCATCGACGAGATGGAGGCTGAGTTCGGCCTGCCCATCGTGGCGAGCAACCCCGCGATGCTGTGGTCGGTCGCCTCGCAGCTGGGCGGAACGTTCAGCATCGTGGACAAGGGGAGGCTCGTCCGGGAGTGGCCGGCGCTTCCGTAAGGTGCGCGTGCGACATCTGCCCCTTTCGCGGGTGCTTGTCGCACGGTAGCCTGATGGCTTGAGTGCGGGGGGCCATCCGGAGAAAGCAACGAAATGCAACACATTTCAGAAAACGTCGCTCCTCGCTGCTCCTGGCAGCCTCTGTTGTGGCGTGGCAGATCGTTGCATCTGCGTTGCTTTCGCGTTGCATTCTGTCCGCATCGGTGTTGCATATCGTCCGGGTCGGCGTTGCATGTTCCGTGGGCATAGCATCCGGCGGAACGACCGGGAGATGAAGGCAGAGAGGAAGGCGTCTTGAGACTCGGCATAGCGTTACCCATCGACTTCGGCGCAGAACCTGCGGGCGTGCAGCCCGAGGGCGACATCATCTCGCAAGGCGCGCGGGCGGCGGAGGCGAGCGGCTTCGACAGCGTATGGTTCTTCGACTCGATAGGGCGGGGGCGGATGGCGCTCGACCCGCTCATGGGAGCGGCCGTAGCAGCAGCGGCGACGGAGCGCATCGAGGTCGGGCTCGGCATCCTGCAGGTGCCATTGCGCCATCCAGTCGAGCTCGCGAACCGCGTCCTCACCGCGCAGGTGGTCTGTGGTTCGCGTCTCCTGCTGGGCGTCGGCTCCGGCTCGACGCGCGGCGACTTCGAGGCCGTCGGCCAGCGGTTCGAGGACCGGATGACGCTGCTGCGCGACGGGCTTGCGACGATGCGGCGGCTGTGGGACGGCGAGACGGTCGATGGAGTGAACCTGGCGCCGTCGGATGCCGTCCGAGGCGGGCCGTCCGTGCTCATCGGGAGCTGGGCCGGGCCGCGCTGGATCGCCTCCGCGGCGAACGACTACGACGGCTGGATAGCCTCGGGGTTCTTCTCCGGCTACAATACGCTCAAGGAAGGGCTCGACCGTTACCGCGCCGCCGGCGGCAAACGGGCCGTCGTGACCAACATCTCGCTCGACCTGAACGCACCGACGGAGTTCCTGCGCGATACGGAGAACGCCTTCCACCTGCGCTGCGCCCCGCCCGATGCAGCGGTGCGCCTGCAGCGGCTCGCGGACGCGGGCTTCGACGACGCGGTCGTCGTGTACCGTGGCGGCGCCCCGCCGGACCTCGCCGCGATACGCGCACTGCTGCCGTAGCGATGGGGGAACCAGGGATGCAGGCGAACGCGCCGCACGAGGTTCCTGCCTCCGCAGGAACGACGGCAGGGCACGCAGCCGTGCCGACGCTCGCGCACCTGGTCCAGAAGACAGCGCGGCGGTTCGAAGCGGCGGGTATCGGCGACGCCCGGCTGGAGGCCGACCTCATCTGGACGACGGCACTCGGTATCGACCGCGCCGCGCTGTACGCCGCGTTCCGCGATACGCCATCGGCTGAGGAGACCGGCAGGGCGGAGGCGCTCTGCGAGCGCAGGCTGAACCGCGAACCCGTCGCTTACCTGATGGGCACGCGTGAGTTCTACGGGCTCCCCATCGCCGTCGGACCCGGCGTGCTCATCCCGCGCCCGGAGACCGAGACGGTCGTCGAGGAGACGTTGCGGCTCGTCGAGGGCGAGGCATCGCCGGTGCTGGCGGACGTGGGCTGCGGCAGCGGGGCGATCGCCGTGGCACTGGCGGCCGAGCGTCCCGACGCAGTCGTCTACGCGCTGGACGTCGCGCTGCGCGCGCTGGAGCTTACTGCGCACAACGCCGAGAAGCACGACGTAAGCAACAGCGTAGTCGTGCTGGAGAGCGACCTGCTCGCTGCACTGCCGCGCCCCGTGCATGTTGTCGCGGCGAACCTGCCGTACGTCATGTCGGAGGAGATACCGCTGCTGGAGCCGGAGGTGTCGCGCTACGAACCGCGCGAGGCACTGGACGGCGGCGCGGACGGACTCGTGCTGATACGACGTCTGCTGGCGGAGGCGGGCGAGCACCTGCTGCCAGGAGGCGGGCTCGTGCTGGAGATGGACCCGCGCCAGATCGCTGTCGCGAGCCATGCGGCTGCAGCCTGCTTCCCAGGCGCTCGCATCGGTGCGGTGCGGGACCTTGCGGGGCGGGAGCGCGTGCTCGTAGTGGAGACGGTGGCGCGACGTTGACCAGCGGCGCGATGCTTGGCACACTTTGCACCGAAGAACACGGAGGGAGAGGACCATGAGCCATCACGACCACCACGATCACGACCACACCGAGCCACCGTCCGACATCGAGCTGCGCGTGAAGGCGCTCGAATCGCTGCTGGTGGAGAAGGGGCTCGTCGACCCGGAGGCGCTCGACGCGCTCATCGACCTGTACGAGGACAAGATCGGGCCATCGAACGGGAAGCACGTCGTTGCGCACGCTTGGGCGGACGAGGAGTTCAAGCAGTGGCTGCTGGATGACCCGAACGCCGCCATCGCCTCGATGGGCTACGTGGGCTCGCAGGGCGAGCAGGTCCGTGTCGTGGCGAACACGGACGACGTGCACAACCTCGTCGTCTGCACGCTCTGCTCCTGCTATCCGTGGCCGCTCCTGGGGCTGCCGCCCGTGTGGTACAAGTCCGCACCGTACCGCGCGCAGGCCGTCGCAGACCCGCGAGGCGTGATGCAGCAGTTCGGTTCGGAGATACCGGAGGAGAAGGAAGTGCGGGTGTGGGACTCCACGTCTGAGATGCGCTACCTCGTGCTCCCGCAGCGCCCCGAAGGCACGGAAGGCTGGAGCGAGGAGCAGCTCATGGAGCTCGTCACTCGTAACTCCATGGTGGGCGTCGAGGAGGCGCGAGTCCCGGCAACGGCAGGCATGGCATGAACGGCGTCCACGATCTCGGCGGTATGCAGGGGTTCGGGCCGGTGCAGCCTGAGCCGGAGTCCGAGGAGCCGGTCTTCCACGAGGAGTGGGAGAGCCGGGTGTACGGCATGACCCGGCTCCTGGGGCGTCTCGGCCTGTGGAACCTGGACAAGTCGCGCTATAACAGGGAGCAGTTGCCTCCCGCCGACTATCTCGCCTACTCCTACTATGAGAGCTGGTTCGCGGGCCTGGAGAGGCAGTTGGTGAAGTCCGGCCTCGTCTCGGAAGAGGAGTTGCAGACGGGCAGGGCGTCGTCTCCCGTCCCGGAGCGCATCATGGAACGGGTCGTGAACGCCGAGCAGGTGCGCGCGGTGCCCATCATGACCACGAGCTACGTCCGTCCGGCGCCCGCGCCGCCCCAGTTCGCTCCGGGCGACCGCGTGCGCGCCCTCAACCGCCACTCGCGGGGGCACACCCGGGAGCCGCGCTACGTTCGTGGCCACGTCGGGACGGTGCACGAGCACTACGGGTCGCAGGTGTACCCGGACCTGAGCGCGGAAGGCGTGGACGAAGGACACCACCTCTACAGCGTGCGCTTCGATGCGAGCGAGTTGTGGGGCGAGTCTGCCGACGCCAACAGCGTCGTGTACGTCGACCTCTGGGAGGACTACCTGGAGCCTGCGCCATGACGGACGCGCAGCTGCCCGGGGGTGTAAGCCACCTGGGGGACATTCCGCTGGGGGACGACGGAAGGCCGGTGTTCGCCGAACCGTGGGAGGCGTCCGCATTCGCGCTCGCGGTGCGTCTTTCGGGCGAGGGCCACTTCACGTGGGACGAGTGGGCCGCGACGCTGAGCGAGGAGATACGAGCGGCGCAGCAGGATGGCGACCCCGACCTGGGCGATACGTACTACCGACACTGGCTGCGCGCACTGGAACGTCTCTGCAGGGAGCGGGGCCTCGTGTCCGAGCCGGAGGCGTGGAACCGCAAGGAGGCGTGGCGCAGGGCGTATCTCAATACGCCGCATGGCAAGCCGGTCGACCTCGCAGCAGGCGGCTGAGCAGGCCGGTTCCCCGGATACGAGAAGGGTCGTCTGTGAGAGAGGGCCGGGTGCCGCGTCCGACACCCCTCCCACAGACGCCGCTGCGGCACTCCTCCATCTCACATGGCGGCACACGGAGGCTATATCCATTTACGGGGAGGTCTGTTGCGGCTGTGTTACGTGGGCGTTACGCGGCTGTAACGGTTTCGCAGTCCGCTATGGCGATGGCGTAGACGTGGAGTACGTATACTGAACCGATGCGCTTTCACGGAAGAATCGCGCCCATCAAGTCGGAGACTGCCCTCGGCAAGGGGAACCTCTGGCGTATCTTCGGCTTCCTTGCGCCGTACTGGCCCCGGCTCCTCCTGATCCTCGGGACGGTTGCTGCGGCCGCTTTCATCGGACTCGTGCCGCCGTTGCTCGTGCGGGGGATCATCGACTCCGCGATCGCTGGGGCGGACCAGCCGCTGCTGCTCTGGCTTTCCGCGGGCCTGTTCGCGGCTGCGGTGGCGCTGGGGCTGGTCGGGGTGCTCAGGAGTTACCTGAACACCGTCGTCAGCCAGCGCATCATGTACGACCTCAAGCTGCGCATGTTCAGGCGGCTTCAATCGCTCTCCCTCCGGTTCTACACGGAGGCCCGGACGGGCGAACTGATGTCCCGGCTGACGAGCGACATCGCCGGTATCGACACCATCATCTCGGGAACGCTCGTCACCATCTCGCAGAACGTGCTGATCCTGACGACCACGCTGGTGACGATGATCCTGCTCGACTGGCGGCTGACCATCGTTTCGCTGATGGTGCTGCCCTGGCTGATCATCCCGACGCTGACCGTCGGGAAGCTGCGCCGGCGCCTGCGCACCGAGCGGCAGCAGCGGAGCGCGTCGGTCAATTCGCTGATGGCGGAGAGCCTCGGCATCAGCGGGCTCATGCTCATCAAGACGTTCACCCGCGAGCGTGAGGTGCTGGCGCGGTTCCAACGCGAGAACTGGGAGTTGATGGAGTTGCAGGTCCGCGAGGCGCTCGTGGGGCGCTGGTACTTCATGCTGCTGTTCATCGTGACGACCGGCGGCCCGGCGGTCATCTACTGGTTCGGCGGAGGGCAGGTCATCTCCGGCTCACTGACCATCGGGACGATCGTGGCGTTCGTCGCGCTCCTCAGCCGCCTCTATACGCCTGCGACGGACCTGATGTCGCTGCACGTGGACGTGGTCACGTCCGCCGCCTACTTCGAGCGCATCTTCGAGTACCTCGACCTGGAGCCTGACATCGCGGATGCGCCGGGCGCTGTGGACGTAGAGAACGCCATGGGGGCACTGGAGTTCGAGAACGTGGTCATGGAGTACACGCCCGGGCGGAGGGCGCTGGACGGGCTGGACTTTACCGTGGAACCTGGCCAGGTGGCTGCGCTGGTGGGACCCAGCGGGGCGGGAAAGACGACCACCACCTACCTCATTCCACGGCTGTACGACCCGACCCAGGGACGGGTGCTGCTCGACGGAGCCGACATCAAGGGACTGAAGTTGGAATCGCTGCGGGAGCAGATCGGGTATGTCTCGCAGGAGACGTTCCTCTTCCACGACACGGTGGGCGTCAACCTGCGCATCGCGCGCCCGGACGCGACCTACGATGAGATGGTGGAAGCCTGCCGCGCGGCATCAGTGCTGGACGTGGTGGAGAACCTCCCCGAGGGTTTCGACACCGTGGTCGGGGAGCGGGGCTACCGTCTCTCCGGAGGCGAGAAGCAGCGGCTGGCCATCGCGCGGATGCTGCTCAAAGACCCGCGCATCCTGATACTCGATGAGGCTACTTCGTCGCTCGATTCGCACTCGGAGCGGGCAGTGCAGTCGGCGCTGGGCAGACTGACCGAAGGCCGCACGACCATCGTGATCGCCCACCGGCTCTCGACGGTGAGGGCCGCTGACGTGATCCTGTACGTTGAGGAGGGCAGGGTGGTCGAGCGCGGGACCCACTCCGAGCTGATGGCGCTGGACAGGCGCTACGCCGACCTCTGCAGGGAGCAGTTCACCTCGATGATGGGCGCCGGCTGGCTGGACTAGCGCGACAGCGCCTTCATCGAGGTAACGAAAGAGGCCCCGGAATATTCCGGGGCCTCTTGTGATGAGTGCAGTCTGCCCGGGCTACTGCTCGAGCCAGGCGTTCTCGAATATCTGGTGGTACATCTTGTTCGTGCCGCGCCAGCCGACGTTCTTCACTTCCGGCCTGGTCACGATGCCGTTACCCCACACCGGACTGGTGATGCGGTACTGGGCGCTCGCCACGTAGTGCTGCAACTGCGTGAGCACTCCGGGGCGGGTCTCCGGAGTGGAGGCCCAGAGGTCGGCTACGAGGCCGTCGAGCGTCGCGTCGGGCGCGAGCGTCAGCCCGTTGGCCGGCCGCTGTCCGCTCCAGTAGTAGGTGGAAGCGAGGTCGTTGAAGTCGAACGAGTTGTTCCACCCGAAGTACAGGTCGTCCCAGGTCTGCTGGCTGCCCATGCCGAGGAACGGGCCGTACTCCTGGATGTTGAACTGCGCGTCGATCCCGACAGCGCGGAGCATCGTGAGCATGATCTCCGCGACGCCCTGCCACGGGTCGCCGTACGCGGGCGTCCAGACGACGGTGGTGCTGAAGCCGTCGGGGAAGCCGGCCTCGGCCAGCAACTCCTTCGCCCTCTCCGGGTTGTACTGCTGGTACTCGGCTATCTCCTCCGGGTAGTCGCCCAGCTGGAGCGTCTCCGGGTCGAGCGGCCAGCCCTGCAGGACGATCTCGCCGTTGCCGCGCAGTGCGGTGTCGATGATGGCCTGGCGGTCAAGCGCCATCGAGACGGCCCGGCGAACGCGGACGTCGTTCCACGGCGCCTTGTCCAGCCTCATCCGGATGCCGAGGTGGAAGAGGCTCGGGCAGGACTTCACGAAGAAGTCAGGGTTCGTCCGCTGGATCTCTTCCTGCACGCGCGGGCCAGCCGCGGGGAAGACGTTGATCAGGCCGGAGCGGAGCGACGCCAGGCGAGTCGCCGCGTCCGGAATGATGTGCGCCTCCACCGTGTCGGCGTAGGGGAGCCCTTCCTTGAAGTAGTTGGGGTTCCGCTCGAAGATGACCTTCGTGCCGGTCTGGTGCTCGACGAACATGAACGGTCCGGTGCCGACCCAGGAGAGGTTCGGGTCTGCGAGGGCTTCCTCGCCGGACGCCTCCTCGGCCACGATCCAGCCCTGCCGGTTACCGGACGTGACGCCCCTCACGAAGTCGAACGGTTGCTTGAGGTGGATGCGCACGGTGTAGTCGTCCACCGCCTCGGCGCGGTCGAAGAAGACCTGGCCGACGTACGCCTGGCCTGCGAGGCCCGTGGCGAAGCGCTCGTTGTAGGTGTAGGCGACGTCGTCCGCCGTGAGTTCGCGACCGTTCAGCGGCGCCTTGTCGTGCCACTGGATGCCTTCACGGAGTTTGAACTCCAGGATGGTGGGTTCGACGTACTCCCAGCTCTCCGCGATCTCCGGATCGAGGTCTATCTCACAGCTGTCGCCGAGTTGCGGCGCAGGCGAGTAGAGCGGGTTGAACACGAGTTCAGCGATCTTGCGGGTGGGGTCCCAGAAGCGAGTGCGGCCCCACGGGTCCCAGCCGGGGGGGTCACTCCGGATCCAGTACGCCAGCGTGCCGCCGTACTGCCCCTCGGGCTTCTCCATCATGGAGTCGTCCTTCTCTTCCTCCATCGCGGGCTCTTGCGTCGCCTCCATCGTGGAGTCGTCCTTCTCTTCCTCCATCGCGGGCTCTTCCGTCGCCTCCATCTGGGGGGCGCTCGTCGCGGTCGGCGTCGCTGTCGGGTCTTCCGACGAACATGCCGCGAGCGCCGCGAGGCTGGCGAGTGCAAGAGCGAGGAGCGCGAACGCTCGGAGTGTCCATCCTCTGGCCATGTTTTCCTCCCAAGGCACAACTACGCATAGCAGCGGAGCACGCCCCGCTGCGAGAGGGTTTGTACGCTTTCCTGGGCGTTGTGTCAATGAGCCGGACACGGGGCAGGGCAGGGGGGCCTCACCCGACGCGCAGGCGCGTCTACCTCTCCCTCGGGGAGAGGTGGGGGGCGGTTCGCGAACCGCCCCTACGGCAGGCAACCCATCCATACCCCCCAACGCCGGTTCATGCCCGTGCGGGCCTTCCTCCAGTACGGGGCGAAGGGCAAACGCGCCCCTCTCAGCCCGACCCCGCCGCGTGCCCTGCCCGGGCACCCTGGATTCCCGCCGGTGCGGGAATGACGGAGGAGGGAGGGGGCGTGGTTCGGCGGGCGCGACATTGGGCGGGGCGAAGGGCACCCACAAGGGATGCCCCTACACCGGGCGGGGTTCCCGTTTTCACGGGAATGACGAGGGAAGGCAGGAACGGCGGGAGAGGCGGGGAATGACGGGGCGAAGGGGGGCAGAGGGAAGGTTTTTTAGGGAAATTCTGCTCATTTCTGCTCATCGGCCCTGAATCACTCCTGAAACCGGGGCCTGGGGTGAGCAGTTGGGCTGCTCAAAACTGTTCATTCGCTGTTCATTCCTGCTCATTACCTGCTCATTACCTGCTCATTTCTGCTCACCGCGCCTCGTGTCAGTGCCGGCCCGCGCCGGAGGGGGCAGCAGTGGCCGTGCAGACAGGGTACGCGGGAGAGGCGCCATGGCGTAAGGGGCAGATGTCAGTGGAACAGGGCACCCACAAGGGATGCCCCTACACCGGGCTGGATTCCCGTTTTCACGGGAATGACGGGGGGAAGGCGGGAATGACGGGGGAAGGGGGCGTGGTTCGGCGGGCGCGGCATTGGCGGGGCGCGGCCCTCACCCGACGCGCAGGCGCGTCTACCTCTCCCCGAGGGAGAGGTGGGGGGGCGGTTCGCGAACCGCCCCTACGGCAGGCGGGGGCGAAGGGCACCCACAAGGGATGCCCCTACACCAGGACAACCCATCCATACCCCCAACGCCGGTTCACGCCCGTGCTGGCCTTCCTCCAGTACGAGGCAAGGGGACTAACGCGCCCCTCCCAGCCCCGACCCCACCGTGTGCCCTGTCGGGCACCCTGGATTCCCGTTTTCACGGGAATGACGGGACCTGCCTTACGGCTGTGCGTCTATCAGGACGAACGCGATGACGCATGGGGCGTCGCCGCGGTTGTTCCAGTTGTGGACCGTGGCCCGCTGCACGAGCACGTCGCCTGCCTGGAGGTGCACCTCCACGCCGTCGTCCAACTCCATGTCGATCTCGCCGGAGATCACGACGGCGTAGTCGATCGTGGACGTGACGTGCATGTCGTACTCGTTGCCGGGCGAGAACTCGATGACGCGGAAGATCGTGCCGCGGTAGGAGGGCGGACGCTCCACGGTGCGTGCTCCGAGGTCTTCCCGCCCGGTCAGCTCCGCGGGTGTCGAGTCGGTCATCCAGGCGAGCACGGTCTCGACGCCGGGGCGCGGCACGCGTTTGTTGCTTGCCGTGTCGTCTATGAACACGACGGCCTTTCCGTTGTCGTCGTGGCCGGTTACTACCCTGCGAACGTTCAGCGCCATGAGGCTCCTCCCTCTGGAAAACGTGGTGTTGCGCCCGCATCCTACGGCGAGGCGCTTCATCCTGCCAGACGGGTAAGCCCCGTCATTCCCGCACAGGCGGGAATCCAGAGTGCGCGGGCAGCGCACACGGGGCGGGGAAGGGGGCGCGGCATTGGCGGGGCGCCCTCACCCGACGCACAGGCGCGTTGCCCTCTCCCGGAGGGAGAGGGGGGGCGGCAGGCTGGGTTCCCGTTTTCACGGGAAGGCCGTGTAAGGGAATGAAAATTGGGAGGCGACAGGACGCGCCCCCGGTAGGGGCAGGTTTCAAACCTGCCCCTACACCACGCTGGATTCCCGTTTTCACGGGAATGACGGGGCATTGGCGGGAATGACGGAGGGAGGGGGCGTGGTTCGGCGGGTGCGGTATTGGCGGGGCGAAGGGCACCCACAAGGGATGCCCCTACACCGGGCAACCCATCCATACGCCCGCCTTGTTCGAGGAGCGAGGGCGGTGCTATCCTGCTCCCATGCTGAGCCGGGCTCTCCGGCTCGTCCCAAGCGTGGGCCTGTGGCGCAGTTGGGAGCGCGCCTCAATGGCATTGAGGAGGCCGGGGGTTCGAATCCCCCCAGGTCCACCAGACTTGATAAAATCAAGAACCTTCGCCTTGACCTTCAAGCTGGCGGTGTAGTCGGTCGTTCACTGGCCAGTCTAGGTGAGTAGCCAGGCCCTCGAAGAGTTCAACGGGGGATTCCCCTTTAGGCCGGCTAATCCTGACCGAGTGCTCAGTTCGGCTGGCTCTGACCTTCCTGGTCCCATGGTGACAGGAAACGGGTGAACAACAGGGACAAGCTCGCCGTAACTCGTGATAGTATCGGTCACCACCCGCTTGGCAGCATCAGGCAACGACGAGCCGGGGTCTGTGGAAGGCGCGGGGCGTGCCCGTCGCCCGGGAGTAGACCGGATGCACTACTGGAACATTCACACAGGCGAGGCGATCCAGGAGCAGGTCGAGCCGGAGGGGTTCGTCGGCGTCGGTTGGAAGCCGATCGGTAACGTTGCCGGCCTGAGCCGTGATGAGATTCGCGCTCGCATGGACCGCGAGTATGTGGACGTCACTCCCCGTGGGCGTGCGCAGTGGACAAGTATGCTCTACCGCTTTGCGAACGATATGGCAGTGGGAGACGTGGTGGTGACTTCCCTGAAGGCCCCCAAGCAAGTCTTAACTGGGCACGTCAGCAGCTCGTACCACCACGCCCCGGGTGAGTCCGAGTATCCAAACACGCGCAGTGTCCGGTGGGACAAGAAGATCAGCCGCTACGAGCTGAGCGCGGAGCTGCGCGCGTCTATGGCAACGTCCCTCGTGCTGACGAGCCTCGATGGGTACGTGGAAGAGATAGACCGCTTTATCACCGGCGAACACCTGGCCGATGATGAAAACGACGACGACGAGACTGACACTGACGACGAGGAGACCGACGCCGACCGTGCGGACACCATCGAAGCCGAGGCCTTCGAGCGCATCTTCGATCGTCTCTATGCCGACTTTGACGAGTACGAGTTCGAGGAGCTCGTTGCAGACCTGCTCAAGGCACTGGGCTTCACCACGCAAGGGCGTGCAGCACCGGGACCCGACGGCGGTGTAGACATCGTGGCCACGACGGACGCACTCCGGCTCGACCCAGCGCGCATCAAGGTGCAGGTGAAGCACCGGCGGACGGCTGCAAGCGCTCCGGAGGTGCAGCAGCTCGCGGGGACGCTTCACGGGCAGGAGCGCGGGTTGTTTGTCTCGCTGGGCGGATTCACGCAGCAGGCGTATGGGGTCATGGCCAGCGTGAGCCTGATGGACGGCGAGGAACTGGTGCGGTTGCTCCTGGAACACTATGAGCGCCTGAACACTAGGGCGCAGGCGCGCCTGCCGCTGCGCCGGGTGTACCTCCCCACGTAGCGGCGGCTGTGCAGGGCGCATCAGGTGATCGCATCCGCGTTGGGGAGGGTTGAGACGAAGGGTGAGGGTGACAGACAGAGGCATCTGCCACCCTCCCTACTTCATAGGAACCGCCGCCCCGCATGATCAGCAAAGGCATCCGCGTCACGTATGTATCGCATTACTGTTGTAGGGTTCGTGTGACGGGTAACCGCCATGATTTTGTCCAAGCGCGCGTGATGAACTGCCGCACTGGTGACGAAACCTGCTCTCAACGAATGCCCTGCTACGTCCTTAGCATTCAGGCCGATGCGGGCAGCGTATTGCTTGAGGATACGGGGGATATCGCTGTGGTGCATCGGCTTCCCGCGTAAGTGCCCGCCCCGCTTCATCGTTTGAAACACCGGCCCAGTGGTTATTCCCGAGTTTTCCATCCAGAGTCGAAGGCGCATGATTGGCCGAATGACGCTTCCATCCAGGATTGCCACCCGTTGCCCTTTGCCCTGTTGGTCTGTCTTGGACTGGCGGACCGTCAGCCACATGCGGTCTTCACCGTCCTCGTCGGGGTCAAGGAACTCAAGGTCTTCGACCATGAGGCTGCATATCTCTGAACGCCGCAAGGCCGCAGCGAACCCGACGGCAATGAGTGCTGCATCCCTGTTACCTATCAGCGTATCGGGGCACACTTCCAACATGGCTTCTATGTCATACTCCCGCAGTGCCTCTACTCTGCGAGTCCATGAACCCTTGAGCCGAGCCAACCCTCTGAGAGTCGAACGAACTACCGGATGGTTCGTCGGCGAGGGTTTTCCTTCTTCCAGGTATCTCCTGTTCACCGCACTCTTGTACAATATGACTGTGCCCATCGAAGGTATCACTCCGCTCTGGGGGCCAGGGCACGTTGCTAGACGAGTCAGAAAGCGCGCGACCTCATCCACAGATGCTGCGAGGGGGTCCGGAATGTGTTCGGCAGCACAGTAGTCCAAGAATCTGCTCCACCCCTTCTGGTACGCAATGCGGGTGTTGTAGGACAATTCTAAAGAGAGCGCTTCTCGCTGTCGGTCCCTATCCATTACGGCTACAGCATCCATATGATCCTCCGCTTTCGGGAAGTAGGGTTATGAAGATGGTGTAACAGACTGCTGGGCGATGGGTCATGCTGTCGCCAGGTTGTCGTGGGGCAGAAAGGGGACAGGACATGGATATGCGATTTACCGAGGAATAACAACCGGGCTCAACGACGCCTTCATCATCGATAACCAGACTAAGGAAGCACTAATAGCTGAAGACCCCAAGTCAGCCGAGGTCATCAAGCCTGTGCTGCGCGGAAGAGACATCCAGCGCTACCAAGCCCTATGGAGGCAGTTGTGGCTTATAGCTACGTTCCCTGCTCTCACCCTCAACATCGATGACTATCCGGCTGTAAAGAGACATCTGCTTTCTTTTGGCAAACAGCGGTTGGAGCAATCGGGGAAACGGCTTCCCAACGGGGCGCGATCCAGGAAGAAGACCACCAATGCTTGGTTTGAAATGCAGGATACCTGCGCTTACCACGAACAGTTTAGTTCGCAGAAGCTGTTCTGGGCAGACATGGCAACTAAGGGGCGCTTCGCCTTCTCTGACCAAGAAGTCTATTGCAATAACAAAGGCTACATAATTACAGGGGAACCTCTAAAATACCTATGCGCCGTTCTGAATAGTGCCCCAATTACATGGTGGGTACGGAACACAGCGGCTACAACTGGTATGGGGCTCACGGAATGGACAATAGCGACTGTCGAACGTTTGCCTGTTCCGAGGATCACCTATGACCGGCAGTCCTCGTTTGTCCGCCTAGTAGACCGGATCTTAGATGCGAACATCGATCAGACAGAACTCGCACACCTGGAGTCAGAAATAGATGGCCTTGTGTGTGATTTATACGGGCTGAATGCGGATGAGATCCAGGCAATTACCAGAAAATGAAACTCCCCGGGTATCAACTTACTCGGATGACTGATTTTGCAGGACTGTGTCTATGAGCGCTCTTCCACCAAGAGAACCTCTTCTGCTGTGAGCCCGTAGAGTTCGTAAACGTAACTGTCTACCTCCAATTCCAATGTGCTCGTATCCGTGTCCATGCTCTTTGCCGCGAGGATTCGGTCAACCAGCGCGCTAATTGGCATTTGTTCTTGTGTTGGTATATGAGGAATAGGGATGCGTTCTACAGTGAATTGTTTCCAGCGAGCCGTACCCATTCCGGACGTCAGCGCCTGTGTTGACATGAACCAAGATGCCAATTTGTTGTTCAGGAATGCACACAAGTATTTTAGGGAACTACCACTCATCATAAAGGTTGTGTCCATTGCAAACATCGGCTCACCCACAAGAGCGAATCTCCCTCGGTTTGTTAAGTCCATCCACAGGAGTTTTTCATTAGAAAACTGTTCGTGGTAAGCGCAGTTACGAAGGTTATATGGAGTACTTCCTTTATCGTACCTCTTCGCCAGGCGGTCATAGAAGTGATCAAGATGAGTCTTGACCGCTGGATAATCATCGATTTCGATAGCAGGCACGTTGCCGAAGCCGTTATGAGTGTCGATGAGCCACAGTCCGGCCCACTGCGCCTGGTACCGCCGAATATCTCGTCCACGCACTACAGGCTTGATAAGCTCTTCGGACCGTCGATCTTCGACGATCAACGCTTCCTTAGTCTGGTTATCGATGATGAACGCAGCATTGAACCCGGTCTTTACTCCGTAGTTAATCGCAATATCCCATTCTTTCAATGGTGTACCCACGGCCAGCATCTTGTCCATGATGGACTGTTCAATCGAGGACAGTGCGCTCCAAGGTCTCTCGCCGTTCGGCCTAAATGAACTCCAGAGGCTCTGGACAGGCGGGAAAGTCCTGTGCGTCTCGGCGAGGCGATCCATATCCACGGCTTGGCCGACCTCATCGCTCTTGCCGTTGCGTGCGATGAGCACGGCGGCATCCACGATGGCCTGCTCGAACACGTCCTTGCCCATCTCCAGCAGTTGGAGCGGTGTGTGGTTCGCAGCCACGTAGGCACGGGTTTTCCTACCGTACTCCGCCCGTAACCACGAATTGGAGGTGATATAGGAGAGCACGCCGCGTTCTGAGAGCAGCCGGAACCCCTGTTCCATGAACAACTGGTAGATATCGCCAGTGCGTACGAAGGTAGTGAATCCCGCCTTCGAATACAGATTGCCCAGCTTGCCGCCGTCCTTCTGCAACTGAACATAAGGGGGATTGCCCATCACCACGTTGAACCCGTCCGTTATGCCGAACATGTACTTCGCATCGAACCATTCGGCGTGGGCGTTCTGGTCGTAGGGGTCCCACTGGGCTACCTTGTGAGCGTCCGGCGCTGGCATCTCTGCCTTGACCAGTTCGGTTTCGAGCGCCCCCCGCAGCTGTTTGTCCTTGTCGCGGAGGCGCAGCTTCTCCCTGCGCGCGCCCGCGTGGAAATGGTGCTCGCGGTTGGCGGTGAGGTCTCTCTCCAGCTTGAGTACGTATTCGCTCCGCAAGAACGGCTGGATGGGCTTCTCCAACCCCAAGAGCGTATTGGCGGCAACGAAGCGCGTCTCCAGGTTGGGGAGGGGCTTTATGCCGTAGTTGTCCCCGGGGTCGCTGGTGGGTTGCTGCTCAATGGCAAGAGAGATGAAGAAGCGGAGTTTGGCAATCTGGCAGGCTACAGGTTGGATGTCCACGCCGTAGATGGAGTTCTGGATGAGGTAGAGCTTGCGCCCGAAGTCGGAGTCGCGGTACTTCCCGAAGGTGTCGCTAATCTCCAACAATTCGGCGTCGCGCTGCTGGTGGTCGAGGGTGTCCAGGGCGGAGGTGGCACGTTCGATGGCCAGTTCCTTCTGCAATGCCTCCCAGCGCGCGTTGTCCGGGTCGAGGCGACGGAGGGCAAGCGTGAGCTTGTGGAGGACGCCCATGGGGAAAGCGCCGGAGCCGACGGCGGGGTCGAGCACCTTGAGTCCCGCGATGGCGCGTATGAGCAAGCCGGTTTCGGCTTCGTCGAAGACCTCGCCCGCATCGTTGTAGTCCATCAGATGCCTGATTCGCTCCTGCCACAAAGCGGAGTCGCTGTCGGCGGGTTGTGCCTGCTGCGCGAGGGCTGCGACGAGGGCCTCGTCCACCATGTAGTCCACGACAGGGCGCGGGGTGTAGAAGGAGCCGGTCTGCTTGCGGGCATTCTTGCTCGTTTCGGGATTGAGGACGGCGAGGAGGTTTTCGAACACCTTGCCGAGGAGTTCGGGGTCGAGCGCCACCTCCTGCTCGGCAGGGGTGTTTTCCTCCACAGTGAACTTGTAGCGGTTGAAGAGGGTAATCAGGCCGTCGTCGTCATCGAAGAAGAGGTGGTTGGGGATGGAATAGCCCCGGCGTTCGCGCGGGTTGTCTGTGAAGCAGTCTATGCGCCAGCCGCCTGCTCTCGTTGCCTCCTCACTGTCGAGGCAATCGAAGAGCCCGCCGTTGATGAAGGGCGTCTGCTCGTAGAGGCTGAGGAGCTGTTGGGGATCACTCATCTCTTTCTCGTAACGATAGCGGGAGAAGTTGCGATGAGTGGAGTCGTCGACGTTGCTGAATTCACGCTGGCTAATCTCCGTGTTGAGGGTGGCGAAGAAGAGGTTCTGGAGGACAGCGCGGTAGTACGAGTCACCATTTGCAGAGTCGTAGTCCTTCAGCAGGCTACGCACCTGCTCCTCGACGAAGAGGTCCTCGGCGACGAGCCTCTTCTCCTTTATGAACCAGACGAACATGAGGCGGGTGATGAGCCGTACGATGTGCTCCTGCGGAGTCTGGGCTTGCGGAACATCTGTGGGGAATCTCGCCTCGCGGCAGGCGCGGTCGAACCAGCCGAGCAGATCGTTGTAGAAGCGATTGTTCAACTCCTGCGTGTCGAGCGTGTCCAGCCACGCGGCGAGGAGGCTGTCGAAGTTGAACGGCTTGCCATGCTGGGTCATCCACCAGAGGCGGTCCCCCAGTGCGAGTTCCGCGAGGATGTCCACGTGCGCACGGTGCGGGTCGTGGCGGATGATCTCGCGGATGAGGGAGACGCTGCCGAGTACGCCGCGGTCCGGGTTACGCTTGTTCAGGCGGACGTGGACGAAGGCCACGGTGAGGCGTTCGTCCGCCGTGCGGAAGAGGACCACGGCCGGGATGCGGGGGAACCGCTTGTTGATCTCGCGCGTGAACTCGGCATACTTCCCACGCGGGTAGCTGGTGCCGTGCAACTCGACGGCTGCGAAAAGGAAGCTCTTGACGTTGCCTGTGTCAAAGCCCGCTCCATCGCTGCCGTGGCTGTCCATCATCGCCAACTGGCGCGCAGGCGCCAATTCCCGCGCCGCCTCTGCGATCTCCTCGTCCGCCACTTGGAAGAGGATGCGGACGGACGCGGCGTTCTCCCTGAATGCCTGCTCAGTCTTCGTGTCCGAGTTCTGGGCGGGGAACCCGGAAAGGAAGGCGTCGACGCCGCCGGACTCGTCCTGCGGCACGCGTTCGCTGCGGTAGCCGAGCGTGCTGAGGAGCGCCTGCGCCTCGGCGGGGAAGTCCGCACCCTGCACTGCGGCGAGGGCCGCCCTGATCTGTTCCCTGCGGTCTACCTGACTACTAACCATGTCACCAACTCGAAATCGTCCGCGCTGCGCGGGGTCTCCGACGCCTTGGGGAGCACAAAGCCGGGGTTGCCGTCGAGGGAGAGCCCTCTGGCCTGCGTCCCTACATGGGCCTGACGAATCTGGGCTGTTGCTTCGTTCAGCAGCGCGTCGTAACGCTCCATTCTATTGCCGTGCTCTGTCTCGCGGTCGAACCGGTCGCAGAGCGCGGTGACGGGGCTCGCCTTGCCCGCCACGGCTCGCTCGAAGGCTTCGAGGACGTGGCGAGCTGCGCCGCAGCCATAGCGTATCGCGCCATCGTCCAACACGTAGACGAGATAAAAGGGGTGGATGGGACTGGCGTTGCGCTGGCGGCGGTCGTTGGAGGCGTTGCGCTGGCGCAGGACGAAGAGGACGCCGGAGCCGGGGCCGTCGGGGGGCGCAGGAGCGACGGCATACACACCGGGAGGTGTCGCCTCTAGTTCGTCCCTGTTCTTCTCCAGATACTGCCGCAACTGGGCGAAGAAGTAGTCCATCGTGAGGTCGCTCATGACGACGCCGTCGGCGAGGTCGTCAAGATCGAGTATCTCCTCGCGGAGGCGCTTGAGTTGCTCGTCGCGGAAGTTGAGTTCAAGCTGGGCACCCTCGCGGGCATCGTCCTCGTTGAAGGGGTCATCGCCGCCGCTGGCTGCGGTGTCGACGAGCGCCATCCGCGCCACGACGCGGCTCTCCAAGTTGAGGTAAGCGTCCATGTCCCGGGTGGGCCAGTAGTTGAGCATATGAACGGCGGAGTTGCGGCTGCCGATGCGGTCTACACGCCCGAAGCGCTGGATGAGGCGGACGGGGTTCCAGTGGATGTCGTAGTTGAGGACGGTGTCGCAGTCCTGGAGGTTCTGGCCCTCTGAGATGCAGTCGGTGGCGATAAGCAGGTCAATGTCTAGGCCCCCACCGTCCCGGTTACGAGCGCGTGGGGCAAAGTTCGAGAGAATGCTGTTGAAGTCGTTGCGGCCTGAGGCTATGCGCGTTGCGTCGCCGGAGACCATCGCGGTTTCCACGCCAAGCTCCCGCGCGAGGGGTTCCAGATGCTCGTATAGGTACTCCGCCGTATCTTTGAACGTGGTGAACACGAGCATCTTGCGGTTGGGTTCGCCGTCCAAGTTGACCGTGGGGCCGGCAACGCGTTCCCTCACCGCCTGTTTGATTAGCTGGAGCTTGCCGTCCCGTTCAGGCGTGACGGCGCGGACGTCTGTCAGTGCTTCGGCGAGCGTCTCCCCATCCCGCTTCACATCGGCCCGCCAGCGGTCGAGGTCGAGTTCGCTAAGGTGGTAGGGGTGGCGCGCCCGGTTGACGGAGAAGTCGTCGTCCTCCTCGTCGTCGTCCGGCATTGCATCGTCCAGTGCGCCCTGGTCCTGCCGAGTGCTTTCGAAGCGTTCAATCTTCTCCAGGAGTGCGTCTATCTTCGCAATAGTGCGTTCGAGGGTGAGCCTGAGGGAGTGCGGGGAACTCTCCAGACGCTTGAGGAAGTTGACGCGCATCATGTCGACAAGGTAGTGCTCGCGGTCCTGCTGGTTGAAGTTCCGCTCTGCCCGCTCCACTTCCAGTTCCAGCTGCCGCTCCGTGTCAACAAGATAGTCGGAAGGACGGTAGACGGCGAATTGGAACCTGTTAATCCGCCCTGCGAGTTGCTCGTAGGAGAATTCGCCGCGCAGGTCGGTCTGCGGGTACTCATTCACCGGCGAGGCGTGCTGAGGGAACCGGCCGATACGCGCCATCTCCTCCGCGTAGAACTGCGTTATGTGCCGCCGCGAGCGGGCGATGGAGACGCCGTCCAGCAGGCGGAGGAAGTCCGGGCCGAGCCGCTCCAGCAGTTGCGCCTTGTCGCGCCTACTGCGCCTGCGCTGCTCGCTCTCCCACTGCTTGAACTCCCGCTGCGCGACGGCCATAACACTCCCGATGTTGCCGACGCCCAGGCTCTCCAGGAAGTCGCCGTCACGTCTCTCGGTCATCAGGTAGACCTGGTTGCGGAGGTCGGTGAGTGAGGTATTGACGGGCGTGGCGGAAAGCATGAGCACCTTGGTGCGCGCACCAGATGCGATGACGTCGTCCAGCAGTTTCCGGTAGCGATTCCCGGTATTGCGGAAGTTGTGGGACTCGTCGATTACAATGAGGTCGAACGCACTCCAGTTGAAATTCGCCAAGTCGATACCGGCTGCCATGCCGCCTTCGCGAGAGAGGTCCGTGTGGGAGAGAAGCGTGTATACGAAGCGATCTTCGGCGAAGGGATTGCCAATCTGTGCCTTGTAGATGGGGTAGAGAGCCCAATTCTCATAGAGCTTCTTCGGACAGAGGACAAGGACGCGCTCATTACGCAGTTCGTAGTACTTGATGACGGCCAAGGCAGTGTACGTTTTGCCGAGGCCGACGCTGTCGGCAAGGATGCATCCGTTGTGCTGCTGGAGTCGTGAGATGATGCTCTTCGCGCCATCCTGCTGGAACGCGTAGAGCTTGTTCCAGATGACGGTCTTGTCCAAGCGGTTCTCGCGCAGGCGGCGGTCATTGTCGAGTTCCGCGTCGATCTTGTCCTTGAAGAGCTCGTAGAGGGTCTTGAAGTAAACGAACTCCGGAGGGTAGTCCCTGCCGAGGCGGTTAAGGGCGTTCAGCACCTGCTGTTTGGCGTCGTAAGTGAACCTGTCATCCTTCCAGAGAGCGTCGAACCAGCCCTGGAGTTCAGCGAGCATCGGGACATCAGGGACGGCGAGGTTGATCTCCAGATTGGGCCTGTCGCTGCCGCCGAGGCCGTTCTTCGTGAAATTGGAGCTGCCAACGACACCCGCGCTGGGGGTGAGGTACATCTTGCCGTGCAGAAAGTTGGCCTGCTTCACAGAACGGACGGCGACCGCCTCGCTGTCCACCCATTCGGCGCACCGCCGCGCGAGGTACTTTTGGGCCAGCACGTGGTTGGGAACAAGGGCACTGTCCGTGAGCGTGTACGATTTCCCCTGCTTCTCACCGGGGTCGAGGTCGTCCACAGAGGAGGGGTCGCCGAAGAGGAAGCGAGTATGTGGGATGCGATCCAACTCGTCCGCCAGTAGTCCATAGCCGTAGATGCTGAAGTATGCCGAGACAATACTGAACGCTTCCGCATCCGTCAGGTGCTTGCGCAGGTAGTCGACCACCTTGCGGTCACGGTTGTCCAACACATGACTGGGAGCCGCCACACTCATCTTCCTCACAGTAGACTTGCGAGCCGCAAGACTATGAATGCGAGCGTGCATTGTCAACCATCCCAACAGGTCTCCCCGCGGCCGCTCGGTGGAAATCCTCAGGGGCGATGCCGACCAGTGGATCAGGCGCTCCGACCAGGAGACCGCGGCATCGGGCTGGCCGTCGCTGACAGTCAATGAGGCAGAGTTCGGCGACGAGTGGCCGTTCCGCGATGACCGGGTGACCATCGAGTGCCGTGATGGTCTGTTCTGCATCGTCAACATCGGTGGATACGACTTCGCGCGTCAACGGTGCAGCGCGGAGCCGGTTCGGGTTGCCAATTGCACATGAGGCGGGAGTGGCGGTGCTGGGGAAGTCCGTGGGACCGTTCATTGACATGGCACTTGGACTGTAGGCGCAACCGAGGGGGGAGGCTCATGCCTAACTGGACAGATTGCAGGCATCCACCACATCAGACGAATTCAAAAGCCTTCACCTTGAGACTGTAGTGACGCTGTAGCGTCACCGTCCCGCGCAGTCTGCGATCGCCGCGCAATTCAACGGCAGGTTGCGGAATTTGTCCAATAGTTGTGGACTCATTCGACGCTGACTGTCGAGGGTGCTCTTCGCTCTACGGCTAGTGGATTGTGCAACATCGCCCTGCCTCCCGTACCTGCCATGGACTATGAGTCAGCCTACCGCCCTCGCGGCGGAAACCATACCGCTGTTCCGGCCGATTCCAGTAAATCAGGCGAAAAGTCACCACTGCGTTATCAAACCAGGCGGCACCTTTACCCACAAGTTACTTGCGAATCCCTATGCTGGTTCGGCATGTGCATGTGGAACTGCTCGTCTCGAAGGGTGCTCACCATGCGATGCCCGACCGGCGAACAACCGGAGCGAAGAACCGGGCAGCCCTGCCGCAGCCATACCGCGAGAGTGAGGAGAAGATGTTAATCATTGCAGCCATGTTCAGGGCGGTAGGCTGGGCTATGGCCAGCGTCATGCTGGTGACCGTTGTCACCCGTGCCGGCGCGGAGCTCCTTCGCGATAGCGTAGTGACAGCCTTCGCCACCACGGTGATCCTCTGTGCCGTGCTGATCGGCGCGCTGACTCTTGGCCTATGGGCGGCCGGTAGAGCCGTGGCGGCTGGGAGGGAATTCTTCGAGCGGGATCAGCAGCGGTGAGCTGGTTGAAACAGGAGGACTGATTCCATGAGCCTTATCCGCCGCCTTCTCAGCAACCCTGTCCGCTCCGCGCCGCCTTCTGAGGGCGGCCATGCCTTCTACCCCCCCCCCCCCCCCCC